>ERZ779869.2176-NODE-2176-length-16579-cov-3.272210_pt1 | contig 16579 bp, 4 predicted proteins | sample MGYA00511557_ERZ779869 | MGnify/ENA primary metagenome ERZ779869 (study PRJEB29588, sample SAMEA2154620) | human gut metagenome | biome: human gut; feature: human-associated habitat; material: faeces | place: Denmark | collected 2008/2010 ...
TAATTTCTTATCCTTCGGAGATATTCTGCTATCTATCGGAGTTATGTTCTTATCCTTCGGAGATATTCTTCCGAATGATTCCATGATTTTTTTCGCACTTTATTTCCCGAATCCACGCAAATCGCACAAATCGCATAGGTAGAAAACGGAAAAGACGTATCTTTGCACTCGAAATAAAGCGAATGACAAAATGTGAAAATTTGTAAAATAGGGGGGGGGTAAAAATGGGTAGATTTATAAATTTATAGTTAACGAAGTTTAAATGAAGGCAGATTTTTCTTTTTTTGAAAGTCCTTTTGCTCATTTTTCGCTATATTTGTGGCAGAAAGATTAATTAGATTAATAACAAAAACAGAAATAGGAAACAGTAAAATAGACACTTTTCTATCAACAAAACAATACAGAAGCAAATGAAAACAGACAAAGGACTGCGCATATTGCTCCTTCTTGTTTCAGCACTTTTCATTACTTCAGCATCAGCACAAGACTGGCGCTTGAAAACGAACTTAGCATACTGGGCTACCACAACACCAAACATCGGAGTGGAAAAGAGATTATCAGACCACTGGTCGCTAGATCTATCCACAGGTTGGAACCCATTTACTTTTCGCAAGAACAAGAAATTGAAGCACATTGCCATACAAACAGAGATACGATATTGGCTCGACAGCCCGTTCCAGGGGCACTTCTTTGGAGCCAATTTACTCTACTCACATTACAATGCGGGTGGTGTACACCTCCCATTGGGGCTTTTCCCGAAACTCAAGAAGCATAGGTTCCAAGGCGACTTGGGAGTCCTGGGCATAGTATATGGCTACAACTGGGCACTCGACAAGCAAAACCATTGGAATCTGGAAGCGGCAATAGGTTTGGGATTGGGAATCACACGCTATACCCAATACAACTGTTATGGCATATGCGCCACCGCCATTGAGAAGAAGACGAAAACTTTCGTAATGCCGACCAAGGTTGCAGTCTCGCTGGTTTACAACATCGGGCAGACAGAGAAAACAAATAAAAACATATAAAAACAAATAAAATATAACTTGACTATGAAGAAGTTCAGATTTTTCAGCTTTGCAAGTGCGATGCTTCTTGCAAGTGCAGCAGGAATGGTTTCCTGCTCTTCAGATTCAATTGAGCCAACAAGTGGCCCAGGTGTGACAGGACAGGTTGTAAAGACCCAGTTCGCCATAAACATTCCTTATGGCGGTAACTCTTCGACAAACCAGGCGAAGAAGGTGACACGTATGACAGATGAAATGACTCAGCAAAGTGGCAAGCCTTTCCGTGGCATTTCAGACATCGTCTTGCTGACTTTCAACGGTAATCCAGAAACAGCCGGAACAATCAATGCGGATAAGCCAATCAGCATTGGTACAGATGGTAATGCATACAGTCAGGACACTTATCGCAGACTTTATCGTGATATTGAAATTCCTGTAGGAACTAGCCATATGATTTTCTATGGTAGAGCTACCAGGAAGAGTGGAGACACAGACTTCCAGGCAGGTAAGATTAAAGATATAGGAACAAAAACAACCGAGAAAGTTCTTGCAAACATATCTCATGAGTTAACTCCTATCAATAGCACAGCAAACTTTACAGCAGATGCTGATGCTGATAAAATCATCAATGCATTGAATACCATTGCCAAAGCTAAGGTTACAGATGGAAAAGATTATACCTGGGCAACAATTGGTAACGAAACACCCCTCCCAACTTGGTTAACAGAAAACGAGAAGAAATTTTTAGCTGCGCGTTACAACGAGTTCACAAAACTAAAAGCAGGCTCGAAAACATCTGTCGTTGAATTTATCAAAAACCTCAAAACTGCATTGGTGGGTGAGACTGGAGAACCAACCATCCCTGCAGAAAGAAAATTAACGAAAGAGATTTACGATAAATGCGTTGCTGCTTTAGAAGCTATCGAAAGTATCAACTTCCCTGGAAAGTTCAACCTGCCTGATGGTGTTGCTTCCTTAAGTTGGATTGCAGGAGAGAGCAAATTTGCTTACAACGCTCCAGAAAACGTAACCATCGGTACAGGAAACTTCATCAATTACCAAAAGATTTGCTATCCAGCAGAACTGTCGTATTTTGTAAATACAACAACTATGGTTTCTGACAAAGACATGTCTAATCTTAACGATTTCCCTGCATACAATGATTGGACAAACCCAACTGGTGCAAACTGGACAGGCAAAAACTTCGACGAAAAAGCTGTTGAAAATTCAACAAGAACTGTAGGTTTGAAAGATCCTGTACAGTACAGCGTGGCTGTGTTGAAATCAACAGTAAGATGTAATGCTGCTACTCTTAAAGATAACGCTAAGCAAGCTGGAAGTTTAGACGAAGACCAGCAGATTTCGGTTCCTACAGATGGTTTTAAAGTAACCGGTATTCTGATTGGCGGTCAGCCAGCTTCAGTAGATTGGAAATATGAGCCAAAAGCTACTGGAGAATCTTTCGCAAATACGATCTATGATAATGTAATGAATGGTGCTCCTATGTATGCCAAGAACGAAACTTCTGCATCAAACGCAAACTATACGCTTGTCTTTGACAACAAGAAGTCAGATTCACAAAGTCCAGTATATGTAACCATAGAGTTAGAGAACAATTCAGGACAAGCCTTCTACGGAAAAGACGGTATCATCCAGAAGAATACTAAGTTCTATCTTGTAGGTCAGTTAAATCCAAACAAAGAAGGTCTGTCAAAACCTGCTGGTGTGAATCGCGTATTCATGCAGGACTATGTAACAACAGCCAACTTTAACATCAAAAATTTAAAGGATGCATACAACTGTATTCCTGATCTCAGAACATCAGGCATCAACGTAGGCCTTGCTGTAGATCTTGACTGGAAGTCTGGTATTACATTTGATGTAGAAATTTAATCATTCAACCTTACTGAGCTTTCGCAAGTTACGAAAGTTCAGTAAGGTAGATTTCGCTGTTTATAATCCTAATAGAGGACGGAAAATGAGAAAGAAAAAAACATATAGAATATTTCTGATAGCTCTGATGACTTTGAGCATCGCTTTCGGATTGTCTTCATGCATCAATGAAGACATGAGCAAGTGTGGCAAAGACTATAAGATCAAGTATAATCTGAGGCTCAATACACAGATTCATACCCTCATCGACAATGACCTCAATACCACCGAGGAGCGACACATCGCCAACCGGCTGAAACAGGAACTAGGCACAGTCTTCACCGACCATGCCCTAGACAACGATTTGTCTTTCTTTATCGGAAATGATCTCTACCGTCACGAAGCTAACATCATGAATGCCAATTCGGTATCCTACACCATCTATCTGCCGCGAAACGACTACCAAAACCTGTCGCTCGCCAACACCGGAAGCGCCAGGAACGTGAAGATTACCGGTGCAAATGCCTGCAAGGCTCTCGCCCTGGAACAGGAACAGAAGGATACCATCGACAGTCACAATATCGGTCTGTTCACTTCCCGACTCACCATCAACGAGGCCGATTTCGAACATGACCTGCAGACCACCCTCTATATGGCAAACTGTGCAGCAGCGGTAGTCATCAACCAGCAAGAAGTGAAACCTGCCGAGCTCTGGGGATTCGTAGAAGGAATGGCAACCCACTTTCTCGTAAACGACAGTATTTTCTCAACATCCCGAAACACCATCGTGAGAGCCAAGCGAATCAACGAAGCTTCAACAGCCTCAGCCCAGACTCACGATGCGCTCTATGCCGTAAGTTTCCCATCCAGCAAGGCAGAGTGGCGCTACCACATCATCGCCAAGGTAAACGGCAAATATACAGAAACCATTCTCACGCTGAACGAACCGCTGAAAGCCGGAAGGCTGAAACTGATTAAGGCAAAGCTCAAAGCCGACGGTTCGTTGGTTGTTACCAATGCATCAGTAGGAGTAAGCGTGAAACTTGACTGGAAACCAGGAGGAAGCCACGACATTGACATTTAAGTGAAGAGTGAAGAAACAACGTTCGGCGTCCTAAGGGAAAGCCAATTCAACGTCTATTAAAAATTGATACATGAATCATATTACGAAATACATATTTGCGATACTATCGCTTATCATGCTGACAGGATGCAGCGAAAGCGAAAAGAACGAGGTTAGACCAATGGATACGTTGGCACCCATCTCGCTCACCCTATCTGTGCCTGACGATAAGACGGAAACACGCATCGGAGATCCGGGAGAAGACACCAACGACATGGTGGACTGGGACCGGCTCACCATCATCGTTGCCTATAAGAAAAAGACGCAAGGCGACGAAATACACGATGCAGCACCCCAGAAAATGGTATATTACGAAACCTATACCAAGGAAGAATTCGACAGAAAAACCCTCGTCACCCATGCCACCTCAACCCTATCAGGACCTGATGCCAACGGCTTTCGCACCTATACGATGTATCTGCCGTTAGGCACCTGCTGCGTTTATGGGGTTACCTATAGTAACGGAGAAGGACTGAATCTGGAGGGAATGCTAGACGGCATCGCAAAAGACGGGCAAAACCACAACTCTGATATCTATAACTTACAGATTACCAACGACTATGCCCATAAAAACGGAGCCATAGACGTAGCCAAGTTTATCAGCGTAGCCACAGGTTATGCGCTCAAGCTGGACCCAAAGACGCAAATTCTCACCAATGACAGAGATATAAAAGTAGAACAGAACATCAATGCCAATATCAACACCAAGCAATACTGGCGCATGGTACTGGGTAGACTGGCTGCCAAGATTGACATCCAATGGGATGCCAAGGGAGCCTATGAGAAGGACAACGACGGAAATCTGAAATATACAAACGTGAAAGTAACCCAGTTTACTTATCACGGAGAACCGAAAGGAACAACGAAAGCTGATGCAGGATGCGGAAGACTCTTCCCTACCCTTTACCACCAAGAAGTAACTTCCAGGACTTCGGTAAGCGGCCACACAACCTTTGTGAACACCTCGGAAATCAGCAAGCGTAACGGAAGAGTATATCATTATACCTTCCCAGACGGAACCAATCCTCCTCGCCTCACCTTCCAGCTTGATACTGAGAAAGAGGGAACGAGCAAGACATACAACGTGACATTTGACATGAGTAATCTGAAAGATGGCTTTATCCCAGCTCGCTGGTACAAGATCAATGTAACCATCAAGGGCACCAAACTCGGTGATAAATCAGATATCACGATCAATAATTTCAACATATAAAACTTTTTTCAGCATGAGAATACATCATACGACATACAGAAAAATCATAGCAGCCCTCATCCTCCTGAGCTGTGTCAGCTCCCTGTTCGCACAGGGCAGCAAGACCTATCATGTAACAGCTGAGGCAACTGACGGTGGTGACGGCTTATCATGGGAGAATGCTATCACCCTGACAGAGGCGCTGAGCCAAGCCAAGGCTGGCGATGAAATCTGGGTGAAAGGCTATGAGGATATTACCGGTCACATCTACAAGGCACCGAAGGGAGGCTTCGTTCTCCCTTCGGGCGTTGCCATGTATGGAGGTTTTGCAGGAGACGAAACCATCAAGAACGATCTCCCTACGGGCAGACACAAATATCAGATGAAGTATCAGACGGCTCTGGTGGGCGATATCAACACCAACGACAAGGCGAGCCAGCAGCTGATTATCTATCCAGAGAACACCACCCGCAACGACAATGCCACCCATGTGCTGACCCTCCAGATGGGCGTAACACAGGATAACACCAACGACGGCAACAAGCCAACCATTGTTTCCGGTTTCCTTATCGCAGCAGGTAATGCCAAGGGAGAGAACACCTCTGCAAATGGCAGAGGCGGCGGCATCTACGTGGTGAACAACAGCAAAGACGGCAATGCCCAGAGTCGCTTCTTCCGTATTTCGCAATGTAACTTTGCGAACAACTACGGCATGCGCGGCGGTGCCATCTATGTAGATAATTCCTGTACCAACCAGCAGTCAGCCATCAGCTACTGCAGCATTTTTAATAATGTGGCAGGCAAGCGAGGCTCCAGCGAAAACGAAGGTGGCGGTATGTGGATAGACGGAACTGCCACCGTCTACAACTGCAACATCAACAACAATACGAACGGCGGTATCCGACTTTCGAGCACATCGAAAATCGTCAACTGCTCTGTAATAGCCAACACCGTATCGGCCGCAGACCTCACCACAGACGGGGCTTCAAACAGCAATGGCGGCGGAGCGGTTTACAACACCGTGCTCTGGCATTCCACTGCACTCAGCAAGCAAGACACCCGTCCTGCCTTCTATTCCTGTGCTTTCCCGGAAGTAGAAGTAACCAATACCGGTACCAATACCGACACTAACGGAAACGTATGGATCAGCAATAAGGACCATGGCATAGAGCCAGCCCCTTGGTTCAAGCAGAGTGCCGTAACCCAGGGTTACGACTTCTCGTTCAGCAGTAACCTGAAGCAATTATACAGCACTGCTTTCACTTTTGAGGAAACCTCTGCCCTTCTGAACAAGGGTAAACTAGAATACTACAAAAATCTTGTAGTTGATGCAAACCTGGAAACAGCTTCTACCGACATCATGGGTAGAACACGCTATCAGACAAGCACCATCGACATCGGCGCCTACGAGTATGCCCGCATGAAGGCAGGACGCATCAGATACGTGAAGCCCCAGAAAAAGGGAAAGGGCGACGGATCAACATGGAATGATGCCACGGACGATATCCAGTGGGCCATCAACGATTTGGCAGAAGAGGCACCAGGCGAGAAAGGCGAAGTCTGGGTAGCAGCCGGAACCTATGTAGTAAAAGACCGCATCCTTAACGATGCATCAGCCCCGGTATCCCTACTGATGAAGAATGGCATCAGCGTTTATGGTGCATTTAAGGGAACCGAAAAAAGACGTTCCGAGCGCATCGAGGAATCCAAGGGTTTAAAGCCATGGGGCTGGAATCAGGAATCCATCATCAGGGGTGCGGAATTCAAGGGAAGCGACGATGCCAACTGGAGTAATAATGACGAAGCCTGGAACATACAGAACAGCGGTTCCTACCATGTGGTATGGTTTGCTCCCCTGCCAGGAGGAAAAGCCTTTACAGATGAAGTTTATCTGGAAGGTTTCACCATTGAGGGAGGTAAATATAACGAAACGAACGCAACCCAATACGCCCCAGACTGTGGTGCGGGCGTTTATATCAATGACCCGTCAGCCCGAATGCGCTACTGCACCGTGAGATTCTGTAACTCTGGCATGAAAGAAAGCGGAACCATCAAGCCTCGTGGCGGCGGCATCTACTGCAAAAACGGACAGACGGAAGGTAACCTGGTATACGACTGCTCGGCTTACCAGGGCGGAGGTATCTATATAGACGAAGCCGGCTTCATCACCCGAAGCATGGTAACCAACTGCTCTGCCTATCAGGGAGCGGGTGTATATCTGAATGGTGACGCTAATAACTCGGAGAAAGCCTATTATCAGATTCTTGCCACCTCGGTAATCAGTAACAATACCAGTACCCGAAATGGTGCTGTGTATCTGGATGGTCACGGACTGGTGATTAACAACACCATCGTCAACAACTATACCAACAACACCTCGGATCCTGCTGACGAGCTGTCATCCAATACGGGTGGTGTGTATATCAAGGAAAAGGGTCTTCTTGCCAACAACGTCATCTGGAACAACTCGCTGCTCCAGCACAAATCAGGCACCAACTCTGCGTCCATGGCACAGATTTATGCAGCCAACCCATCAGAAGAGACCGTACAGTTCTACAACAACGCCATCTCGGATGTAAATGCAGCCAAATGGACCAGCACCTATCAGAGCGGAACCACCTCCATCAGCACGAATTACTCGGGCAAGGGATTCGTGATGGGCAATGAAGCACCTTACAACACGGTGGAAGCCTTCAACGAGAAACGTGGCGTTCTTACAGACATGAAGACGGTGAACTATTACTGGGAAACATTGACAGGTAGCCGACTGCGTAACGTGGGCATCAGCTATGCTCTCCTGCCATCTTCCTACCTGTATCAGCCAAAAATAGACCTGAGCGGAAAAGCTATCAGTTCGGTTCCGTCAGCAGGAGCCTATATGGCTGACAACCACTACCTTGTATTTGAAAAGAATGACAGCAAGAAACGCCTGCGCATCTACTTTGACCATTCACGAGAACTGGTGGACGGAACAGGAGAGTCGTGGGAAAAGAGCTATACCTCATCATCTGTAGATGAAATTCTCGGTTATCTTGCCGATATCAAGGCTGGGGACAATATCAAGGTAGTTACCAAGGACAATACTACACCAGAGGATTTCACTATTGAGAAGAACAGCGGATGGGAGTTTGAAATCTGCGGTCGTGAGGGTATCTTCGAACCGAAGATTGCCTACAAGTTCGAGGAAACAGACGCCAGGTCATGCACCTTTAACATTCAACCTTGCGTACTTCCTGTAACCGTATATGGCGGTTATCCGGAGTATTCAGAGAATCCGAATCCGAAAGATGAAGACCGTGACCCTATCAAATACCGCACCGAACTGAACGGAAACCTGAACGGTTCAGAACTCAACGAGGGCCTCTACCATCTGGTCCGCATCGAAGCGGGTGCCAACATCACCATCGACGGCTATGCCTTTACCCATGCATACGCTGCCGGTACTGCCTACATGCCTTATGGTGGCGGCGTGCTGATAGGCAGCATGGACCAGAGCAGTGAACCAACCACCGTGAAGCTGAAGAATTGCATCTTTGAGAACAATACAGCGACAGATGGCGGTGCTATCGCTACCATGCCAGATGCCGTGAATGTGAAATTGGAACTGGAAAACTGCGTCATCAATAACAATACGAGCAAGGATCCGCATAATCCAAGTCCTTCGGTGCTGCCTTCCATCATCTATCTGAACAAGGCTCAAGGCAGCAACAACTCTCTCACACTCAACCATGTAAGCATCATCAACAATGAGGGAGTAGCGCCAGATTACGACCTTGTGAAGGCTACCTCGTATGCTGTAGGAAACAAACTGAACATCAACGGCACATGGAATGTTTCGGAATGCAAGAACAGCATGGATATCAACACTCTGGGAAAAGACGGAGCCCTGAACTTCAGCAACCCAACCAATGAAGTGGGTGCCAAGATGAGCGGCAACGTTTATTACGGAGGCTATTCATCCTTCCGCCCACTGACCAGTTCTGCAGAGGCTGGCCGCATCATCAACAGCGCCCAAGAAAACAATGCAACCACAACAGCCAAGGACATCACCGGCGAAGACCGCAACCTAGGTGGTGTTCCTGACCTAGGGGCATACGAAGCTCTCCTGCCAAAAGCAGGAAAGATTATCTACGTGCGTTCGTACAACCAGGACTATGAAAGCAGCAGCGATGCCAACAAAGACGACAAAGACGGCAACCCAGACTTTAATCTTCTGAATGAATCAGATACCGAATATGACGGAAGCAGCTGGGACAAGGCTATCATCGGTAACGCCATGTGTGATAACAGCCAGGCTAGAAGCGGCAACGAATTCTATGTAAAGCAGAGAGACAAAACGCTGCTTAGCACCACTATAGACAATACAGATTATAGTCAGACTAACGGCAAGTATCGTTCAGAAACTGACTCTTATGGTAATTTCTGGACTAACTCAGGAAATCAGGAGCAGTATCTCTCTGGCTGGGGATCATATAATAAAATCACCAACAACAGAGACGAACGATACATCAGCGGTCTACAATATGCTGTGGAAAGAGCCGCTGAATTGAATAAAATAAAAAAAGACAGCGTTGTGGTGTGGGTAGGTGCAGGTATCTATACCGACTACAAAGGATTCGTTATCAGAGACAACGTGAAGGTTTATGGTGGTTTCCCATACGAAGGCTATCCTGGAGAAGACGACCGTCATCCGCTGCTGTCACAATACGTGCCGGCACGCAAGGAATACGAAAATCTGGACAAGACCAAATATGAAACCATTCTACAGATCAGAAAGGAATCGCCTGTATACTTCAAAAACGGAGATAAGGAAATGTGGTATCAGGAGAAAAATCCTACTGATGGCTCTAATTATGACTTTACAAAAACGTTGATAAACAGCAGAAATACAGAACGCCACTATGTACTGTATCAGCCAGACGTATGCCTTCCTACCTGGTCGCCATCGGGTGATGGAAACACCTCACGTACAGATGGTAATGCTGTACGCTACAAAGGAAATTTGATAGACAACATCAACTACGTGGATTACGAGCATGCCAAATGGGATGGCTTCTCTGTACGTCATGGTTATATCATCAACTATCCTGATGCAAACCGTGACGGAGGAGCAGGTGTGCGTGTGTTCCGAGGTGTAGAACTGGAAAACCTCATCATCGTCAACAACTTCAACCATGGCGGTCGCGTACGTGGTGGCGGTTTGTATATGGACGGCGAGAACAGTAAGATTTCGAACAGTTACCTGCTGAGAAACCTGAGTTATGCCAACAGCAGTGAAAGTTATGGAGGCGGAGCCTATATGATTCAAGGCACCGGCTACAACCTTATGGTGGCAAACAACCGTTGTTATAACGGATCCTGTCGTGGCGGAGGTATCTTCCTGGAGAGTGCCAAGTTCTACAACAATACCATCGCCTACAATATGGCGACAAACGGAACCGGCATCTATCACTGGCAGGATGACAAAACCGGAGTTGCATCGCAACTTTCACTCTACAACTGTATCATCTATGATAATTACAACAACAGCAAGCAGATTACAGATCAGGTAAACTCTTCAGCATCGGGCAAGATGAATCCATCTCACAACTGCTACATGAACAGTAGTGACCTCAGCAGCAAATTCCTGGAAAGCGATGGTAACTTTACAGGAACGAAGGCTCAGGCTTTCCCATTTGAAGACCAGACCTACGAAAGTGGAAACAATTTCCGCTTCCGCAATGCCCGACTGAAGAACAACTTCCGTCTGAACGAGGCTAATGGTTTAGCAGGTAACAAGTGTCTGAATGGTGGAACCACAAATGTAGGAAATGGAATCATCCTTCCGGAAACCGATATGGACTATACCAACCGTATCAAGGACTGCGCCATAGATATCGGTGCCTATGAGGCTGATAATACTACCAATATCGCACCACAGGAAAAGACAAACAGTGCAGGTATTATAGATTACATTTATTATGTAACCCAAAACGGATGGGGAAACAGAAGTGGAGACAGTCCGGAAAACGCTGCCTGTGCAGACAAGCTGCAGGATGTGCTGACTGCTGCCGGAAAGAAATTTGAAACAGCGAACCAGGGCATCACAGATAACACCCTAAAGCATCAGGTGTTTGTAAAAGTGGCAGGCTATCAGGCTGATGAAACCGGAAAGCGCTTTACTTATCATGCCAATACGCTGGCAGACCCTAGCGATCCGCAGAGTTATACCTTCCTGATTCCTAACGGAGTATGCCTGATGGGTGGTTACTATGAAGGTGACCAGGAAGGAGGTAAGCTGAAAGATGGAACCGCCAATTGGGATAATGACAAACGCGACTGTATCAGCACTTACCAGACGGTATCGAGCGCGAAGACCGAAGTAAAAGAAGGTTCTGCCGTTAACCAGGGGGTGAACGGCTACCACACCGTGTGCTTCGGCAAATGGCCTACGGGCGACTATGACGACTACAACACCACTGCCTTGACAGAGAATACCATCATAGATGGCTGTCGCCTGATTGATGGTAACGCTAGCGACAAGTCGGGCTTCAAGAGTATGGGTGGTGCAGCCATTGTGCCAAGAATGGCACATGTACGCAACTGTGAAATTTCCGACTGTCAGGCTACCCAAGGCGGTGCTCTCACGCTACTGAAGGGTAGCATCGTAAGCGGTAGTGTCATCGTAAGAAACAAGGCACAGAAAGGTGGTGCCATCTATGCGCTCCGTTCCAACGATAAGAACGAAGACACCAAGAACTACCATGCCTACGTCATCTCATGCACCATTGCCAGCAACGAGGCGACCATTGGTGGCGGAATCTACCAGGAGGAGAACTCCCTGATTGGCGGTAACTCCGTGATATGGGGAAATACGGCACAGACCGACAACAACATCAGCGGTGATGTGAACTATCAGTCTTACGACTATCTGCAGGGACTGGGAGAATATACGGAGAAATTCTATCCATACAACTATTGTTTCGTAGAGAAGATGGCGTTGCCTGCCAACAGAATGAACACGGAGATGACCAGCGACCTGGACAGTTATTTCAACGACAACAAAATCTTCAAGCCTCGTGCCTATTCACCATTGATTGGCAACGGAGTTGAGGAAAAATACGTCAATGCATGGAAGAAATATGGTATCAGCAGCTACGACATTACCGGTAAGGAAAGAACCATGACCAAGCAACAGACAGCCGGTGCATACACATCTGATCTGCCTGCGTTTGACGGTACCAAGCTTCTGAAGCGCCTGTTCGTTTCTCAGACAGGTGGTGAGATTGTAACAGAAGAAGAGAAGGCAAAGTATTATGGCCGCTCCTTCCTGACTCCTTTCAACAGTCTCGAAGCAGCCCTCGACTATATCAATGAGGCAAGAACAAAGGGAGTGGCTACAGAAAGCACCCACTTCGAGATTCTGATGACAGGCGGAACCTACAAGCCGAGCAAGATGCGACAGAATAAAGATCTTTCGCCAGAGCAAAACACGATAGACCGCCGCTTGCAGAGCTTCACCATCCCTGTGAACGTAGATATCTTCGGCAGTTTCACTGTAAACGATCTGTACTCATCAACGCCTGAAGCTACTACAGGTGAGGATACTTATGAAAAGCTTACAAGCCTGGGAGATAAGACATTGGTAGCAGATGGAGATATTGAGACCATCCTGAAGAATCGCAATGAGAATCACATGACCGACAACAATAAGAACGGATTGATAGAGCCATGGGAGTTCCAGAATCCTACGATTCTTTCCGGTGACATCAAGGCATCGGAAAAGGAACGTAATGTATATCATGTAGTCTACAGCAATGCGGGATCAACTAATACTTCGACTACATCGAACAACGAAGTCGTATTAGACGGTATTACCATCATGAATGGTGAGACCACGACAAAACTGAAGACTGAAGAAGGAGGAACTAACGAAGTTAGCGAGATTGGTCGTGGAGGCGCTATCTACACCAACCACGTGAACTATACATTGAACCGTTGCCGACTGATCAAGAATTCCGGTCTGCATGGCGGAGCTGTCTATGTAAACAATGCGAGTCTAGACATCATCGGCAGTACAATCAGCGGTAACAGTAACGTATCAGAAAAGGCAAGTCAGGATGAAGTCACCGAACCTGGTAAGGGTGGAGCCATCTATCTCTATCTCACAAAATCGGATAATGGAAACCTGCATATCGTCAACTCGCTCTTAGCCAACAATGATGTAACTTGTGGCAGATATACGGGCACAAAAGTTTCGCAAGGCGGAGCCATCTACATCCGTAGAGCAAACGATGCCGGCAGTATGGCTAAGGACTATCAGGATGCCTACATCGTAAACAGCCTCATCGTGAACAACAAGGCAAAGCAAGATGGAGCCATTCATGTGGAGAACGAGGTGACAAATGGTACGATTACACCTATATTATATAATACCGCCATTTGGGGTAATGAATCTACAGATAATAGTGTGCTCCTCAGGAGAGAGCACATGCGCAACTGCGCTTGGGATGAATTACCTGCTTCTACTGCAACGGATGGCAACATCAAGCTGAACAAGGAGAATATCGCATCGGATGGACCACGCTTCACAGCGCCTACAACGACAAAGGGTTACGAAGGTTATACACAGGATGCCAAGTGGAATCCACAGGCTATCTCTGTGCTTACAGATGCAGGAGATGGAAGCAAGGATAAAGACGATAAAAACGAGACTGGTAAATATCTGAATTGGTGGACTATGCACAATGCTCGCCTTGAGAAATATGGTTATCCATCTGAGTACATCCGTCCTGTCAGCGGTACATACAAAAGATACGTAGGTCCGAAAGACGAGAATGGTAATATAGCAGAAAAACCTATCGATATCGGTATGTATGAATTCCAGTATGTATTCAAGTTTACAGACTTAGAAAAGGTTTATATCGGTACGGAAGAGAAAGGAAATGGCGATGGTAGCAGTTGGGATAACCAAAGCACCGACCTTCGTGGTGCCATCATTGCCATGGCTAACCCTACGGGTAACGAATCTGCAGGTATTACAACCAACAACAACAGAAAGGTGTTTGTACGTGGAGGTACTTATTATTCGCCAACCTACTCTAGCGGTGATGCCTTCTCTCTCATTGTGAACAATGACGAAAAGGCTAAGTATATAACATCGATTGAACTTGTAGGTGGTTGTACGGGCTCGAAGAATGCTGACGGAACAGAGGTGCAAGACTTCAGCAAGCCTTCGGTACTCATTGAGAACCCAGCAAAGGTGGGCGAAACCACAAACTTGCTCAATATCGTAACGAATGGTAAGCCGGTAACTATTTCCGGTTTCACATTCCAAAACCAGAGTGGCGTGGGAGTAAAGGCGGTGGTTAACAATGATCAAGCCGGAAAGGGAGAAAAAATGAGGCTCCATCATTGTGCCTTTAGAAAGAATAACGGAACCGGAATGAAGGTAGACAACACCCTGGGGGATGGCATACACATGTGGAATGTACTGTTTGCAGATGGCATCAGAGATGGTCTTACTATTGACGGTTCACAACCTGCAGACATAACAAATGCTACGTTTGTCAACAATACAGGCACTGCGGTTAGTGGAACAGACAACGTGTATAATTCTGTCGCCTGGAAGAATGGTACTCAAAATCTGAAACAAGAGAACCGAAACGTCGTGATTGACAAGTCTATAGAGAATGGAGATGTGCTAAATGGTCCGAACTTCGTTGATCCAAATAACGGTGACTATAGAATTCGACCTAGCCTCATGTTACTCGATCAAGGAAGCAACGACAGATATCAGCAAAATGCTGATATAAACTCAGAAAAGGACTTGGGCAACACAGCCCGTCTGATTGGCGACAACATAGATATCGGTGCATACGAGTGCGACACGAAGATGATTCAGGTTATCTATGTAAAAGAAGGTTCTGCTATAGCAGGAACAGGTGAAAGCTGGGATAACCCAACCAACGACCTGCAAGGCGCCATCAACCTGGCTGAGCTTTATGCTAACAAGAATGCAGGTAAATATGGCTACGTCTTCGTAGATAGAAATCTGAAGGCTGATAACGTGAACATCAGCATGCCTGGCGTCAAGATGTTTGGTTCGATGCGCGAAGAAAAAAGTTCTGAAAAAGAGACGGAAGCTATCGTGAAGGATCTCCTTACTCAGAGAAAAGGAATCATCGAGTCTGCCAGTCAGTCTGCCATCAATGGACTGACACTCAACAGCGGAACTACTGGTACTGAAACCAAAATGTGTCTTGTTGATGGTTTCAAGGTTTCGGGCAACGTCAGTCTCCAAGGCAACAGCATGCTCTCTACCTCTATCCTCGATGCAAATGCAAAGGTAACAGGCGATGCAAGTGGTTTGCTCTATAACAGTCTGGCATTAGGAACCGTGAAGGATGTGAACTTTGTCAATGTAACAGCTGCTAGTGCATTACCATCACCAGATGGTAGTGCTGCCAACAGATCATCTGTAACCACCTATAATAAATATGTGAAAGATGATTATTGGAAGTACCAGCTTGACGAGACAGATAATGCCAACATCAACGCTAACACAGACGCAAGCAAAACCAAAGGATGCATCAACATGGTGATGCACGACCATGACCTTGCCGGCAACAAGCGCATCAGAGACAAGGTAGACAACGGATGTTTCGAGACTTGGTATCTGACAGGCGATGCAGAAGCAAAGAAGGCTGATTATCCTCATGGAAAATCCGTGGTCTATGTCATAACAGAAGACAAGGAGCTGAAACTCGACAACACATTCTATACAGAGATGAATCCGTTCAGCCCAGGCTTCCTGCTCTTGAAGCACCACGCTGGTTTAAGAGGCAACAACAGTTATGTAAACCTCACCAACTTTGCTGTGGAAAGAAAGTTGAAGGCAGGCACCAACTTCTTCTCCATGCCATTCAAGGCTACCAATATGGAGGTTGAGGGCACAAATAATCCTGCTGATGGTAGCGTAGCAGCCTACTACTATAATGCTGCAACCCGTGCCAAATACGACTATAAGTTTGACCAAAACGAGAGTAAAGCATGGGTAAAAGGTGTGGATAACCAGCGAAACTTTACCGCAGGTTTCAGAATGGATGCCACAACAGCTAAGACCGTCCGTTTCTATGGAATCAGTTACACAGAGAACGGTAGTCAGTTAGGACAGATTATCTTGACGCAGAACAACAACCAGCAGCCATGGTCAGACAGTAATGGCGGCGGTTTGAAGTTCACCCACAAGGAGAACATGGGCTGGAACCTCTTCGGTTCTCCTTATCTCTGCGCCATGAACTATAGCGATATGGAATATGGCAGAGTCATCTACCAATGCGATGAAAACGGCAGCTACAAGGCTATCAATACGGATGACGGTAGCACAACGGATGGCTACATCCC
>ERZ779869.2179-NODE-2179-length-16546-cov-16.480990_pt1 | contig 16546 bp, 19 predicted proteins | sample MGYA00511557_ERZ779869 | MGnify/ENA primary metagenome ERZ779869 (study PRJEB29588, sample SAMEA2154620) | human gut metagenome | biome: human gut; feature: human-associated habitat; material: faeces | place: Denmark | collected 2008/2010 ...
GGCTGCAAGTTGGGCTACGGCTGCGAGCTGGGCTACGGCTGCAATGTACCGAAGTCCTTGTTTATTTCAGCTTCCCGTCATGTTGTTTCTTATTGGGGTGCCGACGCAATTCAAATCGGTTGCACTCGGCATACTATTTCGGAATGGCAGGCGCACTTCCGCAAAATCGGGGAGGCAGAAAATTATACGCCGGAGCAGATCGAAGAGTATAAGGGTTATATCGACTTGATTGCGACGCTGCACAAGACGTGGAGTATCGAGAAGAAAGGAACGGAGGCATGATATGAAAACTCCGTGGCGATGGTGGCGGGAATACCAAGCGACCGAGAAAACATGCAAACACTTGGCGCTCACGACGGAAGATATTAAAACTTTGAATTAGGCACTATAAAAATATCGGGAGCGGCAAAACCCGCTTTGACATAGGGCAGATTTGAATTAGACACCCTCGCCGCTCCCGATTTTATTAAACCATAGACTAATATGTACTTCGGCAAAAAAAATATCACCAAAAATTTGGCGGTTTCAGAAGAAGTCGCTAATATTGCATTGCCAAAGTCTCGTTGTCATACCGAGAATACATATTTTTGCCGTAATACGGCGAACTTCCTTTCGGGTGTCATCTCTTTTGATGACGGGACTTTGGCGAGTTTTCGAGAGGGGTTCGCCTCTTTTGTTACATACATAACCAAACTTTCAGACCAATGCCAAAGTCCCCTGAAAGTATCGGCCCGAAGAACAGTACGGCCGCTACGTCTCGTACCAACGGTACGAAATCATTCGAACAGCTTACCAAAAAGCAACTTATCGAGTTATTGGAGGGTAACATTACCCAACCTCTCACACCTGAGGGCCTTTACCGCTGTGCCGTATCGGCTCTTGGCAAGTGGTGCGACGACGTCATCAAAGGCAGCTATGCCTCAATGTACGAACTCACTACTAAACTCGAAGCCCTCCAATCTATCTATCGTCAGCGATAATAGACCCTTTATTCCCGTGCCGGTTTGACCGCTGACACGGGAGCCAATAGCCACCCTATGCGGTGAGGGGTTCGATCGCTGGCAATACAACCCCAGCCCGCAAGGCAGAAAGCGATCCGGCAGTCGGAGCCGCACCATTCCGACCGACGCCTGCAACGTATCTGCACTATGTGCCGCCATTGAGAAGATGCGGCCGCGAGTAAGCAAATAGCCGAAATGCGCGAAAGACCGGCATAGGCTCCGAAGCTGCGATGACACGAGCAGCGAGGACCACCGGGACAAATGAATCCAGTGCGCCGTGGTGTAGGGGAAACACATCACCCTTTGGAGGTGAAATCGCAGGTTCGAATCCTGCCGGCGCGACAAAATAAAAAAACAAATGAAAAAAGATGAACTTCTCACGGTTTTCGGTACGCACGATATCCGTACCTTACCGGAATGTATCATGAGCCTGCTATTCGGGGATCAGGAAGTCCGCGACGACGTATTTCGCGAACTTATCCGCTGCCATGCAGGCGATCTTTCCTACGATTGGTTTCAAGAGGTCTACGAAGAAGAGTTATCCGAGCGGCGGAAGAAGGGTCAAGATTTCACACCTCGGGAGGTCTCTATGCTTGAAACGCAACTTACCGGTGCGCGCGAAGGTGTTATCCACGAACCTACTGCGGGGACAGGAGGTCTCATTATTCAGTATTGGTGGGAGTTGGCATCGAAGCAATTGCCTTGGCGTTTCAAACCGCACACCTGTATATTCACTTGCTGGGAACTCTCAGATAGATCGATTCCAATTCTACTGTTGAATATGGCTATTCGCGGTATGATGGGCGAAGTGTTCCATGGGGATGTTCTCGAAAATGTGGCCAAAGCCCGTTATGTGCTTCTTAACGAACAGAATGATGGGCTGGCATTTTCGGATATCGTTCGTGACGATCGAGTATTGAGTTATACGCATGCTAATCACGTGCATAAGCCAATGCAGCACGACTTATTCGATTAAAAAGGAGGATTTATGAAATTCGATGTCATAGCACAAGAGTGGTTCCACTCCAAGGTAGGACTTGTGAAGGATAGTACCCTGTCGGCTTATTATCAACAACTTCGCAGCCATATTCTGCCTTACTGGAAAGACATGGATGTGGAGTCATTCAAAAAGAATGATGCGCAGCTATTCATCGGCCAAAAGTTTCAAGAAGGCTTGTCGATGAAAACGGTGAAGGATTTAGAGATTACATTAAAACAGATTTTGCTATATGCCGTAGATGAACACGACATGAATGTTCCCACTGCTTTTAAGTTGAAATATCCTACGGCAAATCTGGTTTCCAAGAAAGAGGAGCTTCAGATTTATAGCCTCGACGAACAGAGGCGGATTGTACAATATTTCAGAGAGCATCCTTCTTATCGCACACTGGGAGTAGTTATTGTAATATGCACGGGACTTCGCATCGGCGAGATTTGCGGTCTGAGGTGGTCAGATATATCGTTAGAGAGCAATATGCTGCAAGTCAACCGTACTGTTGAACGGATTGTCGATTATTCAACTGGCAAAACCAAGGTTGTCATCCAGTCCCCGAAGACGATCAACAGCCAACGTTCCGTACCTTTTCCGAGTTGGCTTGCAGATATCCTGATCTCCTTTGCTGCGCCTTGTCGTTCGGACTATTACGTGATTTCCGGTTCGGATAAACTCATCGAACCGCGTACTTATCGCAGCTATTATCGGAATTTATTACTCAATAAGATAGGTTTATCGCGGTGTATCAAATTTCACGGATTGCGACACACGTACGCTTCGACACTGATTACCAACGGGGCCGATGTGAAAACGGTAAGTACAATGTTGGGTCACAGCACAGTCTCGACGACATTGGATATTTATACGCACTCGACATTGGAGTCTCGTCGAAAGTGTGCAGAAACGATCCTAATGAAATAATGCCGAGAGATGTCACCGCAAGTATCGAGACAATTATCAGCAACCATAAGTAAGTATTATTCCAGATGGCTTAATGCTTGCCGGCGCAAATCGGCATTTATTGGGATGGATTCCTATGCGGAAGATTTCCTGCATGATGCGTTGTTGTTGTTTCTCCGAAAGCCGGAGAAGCATATTCAATCAGTATTATCTGACGAATCCCGTGGTGATAATCATCTATACAATCTCATTTTGTCGATGATAGACCATAAAACAACTGATAGTGTCCGAGCCAGACGGTCGTTGTTCAACATTGATGACCAATATAAAGATCTTCCGCTATCCGGAGATGATCAGATAAGATGGGCAGAGCTGTCCGAAGAGGATTATGCTCGATTTCGTGAGGTATCATGCAATTTAAGAAGCGACGATTTTCTCATACCTCTTCCTAACGGGATGTATGTTCGTCCAACCCAAGGATGGGTCAGCGGGTGGGTACATAGCTATTCGATAAAAAATAGAAGATACACGTATTGGCTGTACAGCGCCTTCGTGGGATCGCGCAGCAAGGGAGAGCACCCACGAAGATTGAAAACATCGTCGTCACGTCACGAGGCATATATGGCGTTGATGGAATACAACAAGCCATAATTTTTTTGCAAATTCAAAATGAATTCGTATATTTGCAATGCGAGATCGATACGATGATCGTATCAAAAGAACATAATTAACGCTTGTAATAAAGCGTTGCCCTTTGTCCACTTCTACTACGGTAGTCGTGTCGGTCTCGCAAACTGATAGGGGCAACGCCTTTTTTATTGCCCTATACATACAAACTTTTAACTGACAATGCGAGACCAAGTTAAAAGTAGCCGACCCGCGAAGAACAGTAGCGGGGCTACATCCGTACCTTACCCGTACAGTCACCTCACGAAATCGGAGATCGTTCGATTGTTCCACCTTGAAGATATTCAAGAACCACTCACGCCGCGCGAATTCACGCGCTGCGCGATTGCTGTTGTCTCCCGTTGGTGCGACAATGTACTCACGGGCCGCTACTCGTCCGTCGAAAGTGTGGGCAGCAAGCTCGACTGTCTGGAACGCATCTACAAGAACCGATAAAATAAACGATCATGGATTCATTCGAATTGAAGCCCGCGCCTCTCTGGAAGAGAGTGGCCGGTTATTTCTGGTGCATGTGGTATAAACGAGTCCATACTCAGCGTCGCAAACGCGATCTGTTCCTCTATCGAGAGCGCAAACGTCTCTCCGAACCGCAAGTGTTATGGCCGAGCTTGTGATCCTTGTTCTTTTCTCGTGTGCGATCCTGGCCGCCTACGGGTTTGCGGCCGCGCACAGAGCATATTTCGAACGGAAGTTTAACGAATTCTTCAACGAACGATGAAAAGCAATGTCATCATGACCCGCCCGCTGGGTAAATTCGAGGTATACCAACGCACGAGAGACGGCATGTTCAACGCGACGTCGTTGCTTGCGCAATGGAACAAAGCCAAGAACAGCAACAAACGAATACAGGACTTCTTTGAAAATCAGAACACCAAAGATTTCATCGAGGCGCTGATGGAGGAGGAAAATTTAAAGGTGCCAAATTTGGCATATTTAAAAACACGCGGCAAATACAACGGCGGTACATGGATGCACCCGTACCTGTTCGTGAAGTTTGCGATGTGGCTCAATCCCCGCTTCGAGGTTAAAGTCGTGAAATTCGTTTACGACCAGCTGATCGAGTACCGGCATCATGCGGGCGACAACTACAACGTACTTGCACGGTCGATCGCCGCGCTTCCGGATGTGGATTATTCTCAGGTTGCGCGGGGTTTGAACTGGATCGTCTTCAACAAGCATGAACGCGACATCCGGAACACGGCATCGCCGAATCAGCTTCGGGCGTTGGACGACCTGCAACGCAAACTGGCCTTCTCGGTCGATATGGGGTATATCCGGACGTTCCCCGATCTGATGAACTCCATGCGGAGAATCTACAATCGTCAACATGCAAAATTCTAAGAGGGAATGAAAACGCCAAAAGAAGAATACGCGGTTTATCCGAGTTTGAGTGTACCGGCCCGTTACGGGTATGACCTGCACACGAAGTCGAAAGACGAGCCGATTGTGGTGGTCTGCGGTGTAGAGGAACCGAAAATACATCTCGTTCCTTCCGAACTGCAAGAGTTCGCCAGACAGATTAACGAAGCGATCACCCATGATCTCGGGCTGGAATCCGGAACCTGCGAGGTTGAATATAGAGGTCTGACGACTTCGGTCGATTTCTACGCGGAATACGAATCGAGTATCGGCGGCAGCCACGACGACGGCAGCGTGGAGCGCTACGCCGAATACACGGGCGACAGGGTATGCGTTCGCGTGGTATATGACCAATATGGCCGAGAATATCCGGACTATGCAATAATCCTTGAAAAGCAGCTCAACTAATACATATTCAATTATGGAAGAAGCAAAAGTAACCAGCAACGCCACGGCGTTGATTCCGAATGCGGATGCGTTCGAAGGGCAGATGCCCGATCTGAGTAAAGCCCAACCGGCTCCTTTGGAGATCAGTTCGGAGTATTGGTCGCCCAAAGAGAAAGGCGAGAAACGCCGGATGTTTTTCATGGAGCTCCGTTGCGAGAAATCGATCGACGAGCAGAGCGGACAGGATATCGATCTGTTGGTCGCCTATTTCGTGGAACCGGTCGATGGCCGCAAGCGCGTCGTCCGGCAGGCGAGCCGTCGACTGACGGCCGTGTTCGAGAATTTTCAGAAAACGATCCGTCCGGGTATGGCCTTCGAAATTACCTACCTGGGCAAGGAACGCAATGCGACCAATTCGTTCATGTCTGACCGGTGGGCGATCGTCCCCCTCAAAGTAGAACAGCAATGAGTGATTTCGGCTTCGATGTTTTCGATCTGACGGGTGCAGCACCGGCGGGTGAACCGCTTGCGGCGCTACACTTCGACCGTGAGGAGTACACACCGTTCGAGCAACTGCTGGAGCATATCCGGCAGTTGCCGGATCGGCCGGATCGAGTACCGGTGAAGCGGCTTAACGTGAACGGCAGGGTCGTGTCCGATAGCATGGAGCGTTACCTCTCCCATGCGGGCGAAAGCAGCAGCCTGTTGAAAGAAGCCCTGAAATCGCCCCGCCATTACCTGATCGCCCGCACCTCGGAGCTGAAATCGAAGAATACACACCATTTCGACTTCGGTACCTTCGTCCACTCGGCCATCTTGGAGCCGTCGAAGTTCTCGAAGGTTCGCGTCCTGCCGCAAGCCAGCAAGACCACGGCCTCCGGCTGCCGGCGGTTGATTCGTTACTACTGGGAGCTGCTGGGCATTCAGGGGAATGCCGATCTGTCCGATCAGAAGATCGGCGCATTGCGTGTGCAGATCGATACGCTCCACACCGCGGCGAAAGAGGCAGGTTATACCTTCATCAAGGAGGACGACGCGAAGATCGTCGACGTGATCCGCATCGCCTACAAAACCTACGGCGGCGGCATCCTCCCGAAACTGATGCAGTACGTGAAGGCCGAGACATCGATGTACGGGACGGATCCCGATACGGGCATGAAGGTGAAGATTCGACCGGACGGAATGCTGCTGGAGGAGAATTTCGGCATCAACGCCATTCTGTCGATCAAGACTACGAGTGCGTCCTCCGTGCAGGCTTTCTACAACGAATGCGCGAAGTACCGCTACGAGCTTTCCGAAGGAATGTATTTGAAAGTGGCCAGCGAAATCACCGGACGCCCCTTTACGGCAACGCTCATGGTGATGATCCAAAATACCGCGCCTTTCCAGATCGCCGTGATCTTCTGGGATGCGGAGGATTTGCAGATCGGCAAATACAAATATGCGCAGGCCCTCGACATCGTGAAGCGCTGCAAAGCGTCTGGCAGTTGGCCAGGGTTCGATGCACTGGCCGAGGAGGGTGCCTTCGGAATTATTCAGGGCAAACTGCCCGGCTATATCAAGTCGGAACTGCTGCCGCAATACCTGCCCGATGTCGAAGTCGATTAAGACGCTGGACGAAGTGTTCAGCCGCTACATCCGACGGCGGGATTGCCCGAATGGGATCGGCCGCTGCATCAGTTGCGGAGCATTGATAAGTTACGATACTTGCGATGCGGGTCATTACATCGGCCGAGCGCATACGGCGACACGGTGGAACGAAACAAACGTCCACGCCCAATGCAGGATATGCAATCGACATAAATACGGCAATCCGAAGGCTTACCGCCGTCGTTTGGTCGAATTGTACGGAGTGGAAGCAGTCGAGGAATTGGAGCGGATGAAGCACCTGACAGTCTGCCTTCATGAGAGTGACTATCGGGAATTGATAGAATATTATAAAATCAAATTGAATAGGTTATGATCGATCTTAAAAATTACGCTCCGCAATCGCCGGAGTTCAAACTGCCGAAAAACGTATCGTTCCCGCGTGTAATCTTCGAAGGGGCGAAGGACATGGACGAAATCAGAAAACATCTGTCGGGAAAATTTATTGCCGAGAGCGTAACCAATGCCAAAGCCGTCCGGTTTCTCGACAGTTACGAGAGAGCATCTATCCGAGCCAACTATTCGGAGTTGATGGAGGACGAACAGCCGAAACTCGAAACGCAGCTTGCCGAGATCGAGGTGCAGTGTAAGCAACTGACGAAGGATGCCCGCGAGAAATTGCAAGCTGTCGTTACTCAGATCCGCGATCTGGTCTATCAAGTCAAGCGCGGAGAGAAGGAGGTGGATTTACCGAGCGATACGACGGTAAAGATGGCCTTGTGCGGACACTATCTCTACTACGCATGGATCGATGGGCGGTTCCAACTGTGCAAAGTCGAGAAGATTCCTTCGTGGGACGAGCAGAGCCTCTTTGCCAATCTGGAAACCAACAAGCAGGCATTCCTCGACGTGCTGGGGATCGACATGAACGAAGCGACCTATGAGCAGACTTCAACATCGTCGGGGCCGGAGGAGTAGCTATATCCGACAATTGCAGAGCGATTATTGGCAGGAGGTGTGCCGGATCGTGCGTCTTCGCGACGGCCACCGCTGCCAGCTTTGCGGACGGAGCTATTCACTGGAAATCCATCACAAGACCTATTACGTCGACGGCCAATCCATCGTAGGCAGAGAAAAAGAGCACTTGGATTGTCTGATTACACTCTGTGCGGAGTGTCACCAAAAGCAACATAACCATCATGGCCAGGCAAAATAAAGACACGTTTCTTCTGCGGCACGATTTCTTTCCGCAGATCAAGATGCTCGCGATGGAGCAGCGGGGCAGGCTGTTGACCGCCATTTATGCGCACGCGACGGAAGAGGAGCTGCCGGAAATGGATGAACTGACTACGCTCTGTTTCGGGTTCATCCGTGCGTCGCTGGATGCGAACGCCAAAAAGTATTACGCGGAGTGCGAGCAGAACCGCGAGAACGGCCGCAAGGGCGGTCGGCCTAAAAAAGCGGACGGTTTCGAAGAAAACCGCACGGTTTTTTCGGAAAGCGGCGGTTTTTCTTCAAAACCGGCAGGAAACCGCGAAAACCCTATTGAATCTGTATCTGATTCTGATATTGATTCTGAATCTGATTCTGTCTCTGTTTCTGAATCTGAAACGCGCGAAGAAGAGAGAGAGAAATTTTTCGAGATTTTCTTTTTCCGGAATTTTCGAAACCCTGCAAACGAAGTCGACAGGTTCGTTAATCACTACCAGGCTACCGGATGGATGCGCAAGGGAGAGAAGGTCGTAGACAAGGCGGCATTGGCCCGTGCATGGACCGAAGAAAAGACGTCGGAACCCCTGCGTTATCCGGTGAGGTTTCTGCAATGCTGGCATGAAATCTACGACAGGCTGTCGACGGTGGCTGTATGCCGCGATATGCTGACTGATCTTCAAGGCGTGGAGATAACGCGGGATCGGCTGACGCTGACGGTATCCAGCAGAAGACTGGCGGCGTTGATCGAAGGAAATATACACCTCGCCAAACCGATTCTCGATTATCATTATCCCGGACGTACCCTTCATTATCGGGTTCCGAAAGGAGTGTAACAAAAGCTTTTACCACAATGGAATCAACGAAACAGATTAAAATCGAAATCCGCAACCGTTGGACGGGCGCGGTCGTATTTGAATACACGAAAGAGGGAAACACAATCACCGAAACGGTTTTGGAAGCTATTAGGCGCGGTGCCAACCTGAGCGATGCTGACCTGAGCGATGCCGACCTGCGCTGTGCCGACCTGCGCTGTGCCAACCTGTGCGGTGCCAACCTGAGCGATGCCGACCTGCGCGGTGCCGACCTGCGCTGTGCCAACCTGAGCGATGCCAACCTGTGCAGTGCCAACCTGAGCGATGCCGACCTGCGCTGTGCCAACCTGAGCGATGCTGACCTGAGCGATGCCAACCTGCGCTGTGCCAACCTGAGCGGTGCCGACCTGCGCTGTGCCGACCTGCGCTGTGCCAAAGGATGTTATCTATCATGCCCGACCGAGGATAGTTTCATCGGTTGGAAAAAAGCCTCTGGGCATATCGTAAAATTACGAATTCCGGAAGATGCACGGCGCAGTTCGGCAACGGGACACAAATGCCGTTGTGATAAAGCATACGTCATGGAGATTCAGAACATGGACGGCACCAGGGCAACTGAGGATACCGTTCGTTCCGACCATGACCAAAACTTCGTCTACACCGTCGGTGCCACAGTTGAAGTTCCGGATTTCGACGATAACAGGTGGAGCGAATGTGCACCGGGTATTCATTTCTTCATCGATCGCAGAGCAGCGGTGGAGTACTAATGACGCACGGCTCTCTATTCAGCGGCATCGGCGGCTTCGATCTGGCGGCCGCGTGGGCCGGCTGGACGAACGTCTTCAACTGCGAGATCGACCCGTTCTGCCGGCGCGTATTGAAGTATCATTTTCCCGAATCGGAACATCATGAAGACATACGAACAACAGACTTTACCGTTTGGCGCGACTGCATCGACGTGCTCACCGGCGGTTTCCCGTGCCAGCCGTTCAGCCTCGCGGGCAAACGCAAGGGTACGGCCGACGACCGCTACCTCTGGCCCGCAATGCTCGGAGTTGTTCGGACTGTTCGACCGCGCTGGGTCGTGGGCGAGAACGTTCTCGGAATCGTTAATTGGTCGCAGGGAATGGTTTTCGAGCAGGTGTGCGCTGATTTGGAAGCGGCAGGATACGAGGTGCAAGCGTACCTTATACCAGCTGCGGGCGTCGGTGCTCCCCATCTGCGATACAGAACATGGTTTGTTGCCCACCGTGGTGAAGCAAGGGCTGAAAGTTCATGGCAAGAGCGGTTCGGAGCCATTGCCGCCGGCTCTACTGCCGACACCAGTCGCGTCGGATTGCGGGAGCGGGCGTGTGAACAGGAGCTTGTCGAAGGGTGCGACTGCTCGGCCGACGCTCGCGCTTGCAGCGCGGATGGGGCTGTTGTCAACGCCGACGGTCAACGATGCTATAAATTCCAGTCTTCCACCCAGTCAAGCCAAGCGGAAGAGCGGAGTCGTCCACGACGTCATGATTTCGCATCCGTCTCGAACTGGGAAGGGTTCCCGACTGAATCCCCGATATGTGGCCCAGATGATGGGCTTTCCGCCGGACTGGACGGAATTACCTTTCCGGCATGGCGCCGCGAGTCGATCAAAGCCTACGGCAACGCCATAGTCCCGCAGGTGGCGCTGCGGATTTTCGAAACGATAAATGAATACGAACGATGCAGAAAATAGGCCTCGTAGATGTCGACGGGCATCATTTTCCGAATCTCGCGTTGATGAAGTTGTCGGCGTGGCATAAGTCGCAGGGCGATAGGGTGGAGTTCGCCGACCCGATGTTCGGGCATTACGATCGGGTATACATGTCGAAGGTCTTCACCTTCACGCCCGACGATCCGGATTATTACCCTTGCGAGGTCGTACGTGCCGGCACAGGCTATAAAGACTACACGACGACGCTGCCCGACGAGATCGAACATTGCTGTCCGGATTATTCGCTGTACGGAGTGGACGAAGCCTATGGCTTTCTGACGCGGGGATGCGTGAACCGCTGCCCGTGGTGCATCGTTCCGCATAAGGAGGGCTCGATCCGTCCGGCATCGCCGCTTCGTGAATTCATCGGAGACAAACGGCGCGCCGTGCTGCTCGACAACAATGTGCTGGCGTCGGACTTCGGGTTGGAACAGATCGAGGAGATCGTCCGTATGGGTATCTCCGTAGATTTCAATCAAGGTCTGGATGCACGTCGGGCTTGCGACGACGCCTTCATCCTCGACTTGTTGTCCCGCGTGAAATGGATGAATCAGATACGATTCGCCTGTGACCGGATGTCACAGATGGAACCGGTAGCCAAGTGTGTGAAAGAATTGGGACGTCGAGGTGTTAAGCCTTATCGGATTTTTGTCTACTGCCTGATTCAAGATGTCGATGATGCATTGGAGCGAATCAATGCTTTGCGCAAATTGGGAGTACTCCCGTTCGCCCAGCCATACAGGGATTTCGATAATAACGTCGAGCCGACAAATGAGCAGAAACGGTTGGCCCGCTGGTGCAATCATCGGGCGATTTTCAAGAGTGTGGAATTCAAAAACTATAAAGGATGAGAAAAATCATGTTCAACGACCGCTACGGCTTGACGCAGGCGGTCATCGAGGGTCGAAAGACCATGACAAGGCGGTTAGTCGATCCCAAATCGAAATATGAGGAATTGCGATTTGTGCAACCTTGTATAGCAATGGAATACGGCTTATATGGTTATACACGGAATGACGGATGGGTGATTATACAAAAATACAAGATCGGCGAGGTCGTGGCTGTGGCGCAAAGTTATCGCACCATACTAAACGAGTTGGAGAATCCGGACAACTACTATTGCATAGAATGCTGGGAGCAAGACAATGGAAAGCGCGCTGAATATGCGGGCATGATATACGATCCGGGGTATGGCAATAAATTATTCACAAGAGCAGACGCGATGCTCCACCAAATCCGCATAACCGGAATCAAGTGCGAGCGGTTGCAGGATATTTCGGACGAGGATTGTTTTCGTGAGGGCATTTCCGAATCGTGGTACGAATCCACAGATACCACCACGTATGGGTATGCCGACGAGAAAAAGGGAACAGCCGTTGAATTTGACACGCCCTGCGAAGCCTTCGCTTCGCTGATCGACAAGGTGTCCGGACGGGGAACGTGGCAACGCAATCCGTGGGTCGTGGCGTATGAGTTCGAATTGGTGAAATAGGAAGCTATGACGATATTGAGAATACGCATACAGGGATGCGGGTGTAATAACTGTGGACGCAATATGTATCGAAGATATTTGTCCGTGTGCATATTGGGGCGTTATTACGAGTTTTTTAGATTCCGAGGGGTTTGCAAAGATTGCGACCCTCCGTTCTGAAAAGATAGCGAGATTCTGGCAAAATCTCGAAATAATTACAAAAAAATTGGAGACTATGAGAGAAATTAAATTCAGAGGCAAACGCCTCGACAACGATATACAAACTGGCCCTGCTGATGGCTGGGTAACAGGGTTCTACTATCAAGGCCTTTGCGAAGGCGAGGTAAGGCATTTCATTGCATCGTACCCCTGCGTATGGGAAGTCGATCCCGCTACCGTCGGCCAGTACACAGGGCTGAAAGACAAGAACGGAAAGGAGATTTGGGAGGGCGATATATTCAGAGATAATAACGAAGTTCTGCGGTCAGTCTTCCGAGTTACCGGAGGACTTGCTTTTGAGGATAATCCGGTGTCGTTCGGTTATGACCATAGAGCGCCAGTATATCCGTATTCTTCCATTGCTGAAATGCAGAACGTATCATGGTTGTCTCAATGTTGCGAAGTTATCGGCAACATCCACGATAACCCCGAATTACTGAAAAGAGGTGAGTAATGAAAAGCGAAAAGGCAAAACGATATTTGTTGAAAGTCGTAGCGCCGATAGCGATGATGTATCCAGAATATCCGGAAGAGTGCGATTTGAAATTGGGAGAAGCTAAACGGGCCGTCGAACTTGCCGAGCAAGAGGCTGAGGCGCGGATGCGAAAAGAATTGACCCGCTGGAATGATCCCAACAAGCCGCCGACGGATGAGATGCGTGTCATTGCAAAGGTTGTGTTACCCAATGGCGCAACGCTCGTGACGGGTGCATGGTATGCGGTCAACGAATTCCCGACAGGCTGGAGCGTAGACCTTGACAGAACGTTCGAGAATCTGCGTGTTTTGGGCTGGCGGCCGATTTACGAAAACGGTGATAACCGGTAAAACAGGAGACCATGAACTACCAATTAAAAATAGGTGACATACAACTTTACAAGGGCGACTGTTTACAGGTAATGCCCCTGCTTGCAGATAACAGCGTGGACGCAATAATATGTGACTTGCCATATGGAACGACCTCATGCAGTTGGGACAATATTATTCCGTTTGAGCCTATGTGGAGGGAGTTTAGCCGCATCTGCCGTGGTGCTATTGTATTGTTTGCCACCGAACCTTTTACTTCCTCGCTCGTGGCGAGCAATTTCAAGATATTCAAAGAGAAGCTAACGTGGGTAAAACACAAGCCAAGCAATATTGGCAATGCCAAAATCCGACATTTGAAATACTCAGAGGATATTGTAGTGTTCTCTTATAGCAAATACACATTCAATCCTCAATACACCGAGCGCATATCAGATAGAGTGCGCCAGGCGCAGAAAGGTAATAGTAAACAGTGGCGCACAAACAAGAAGCCCACGCAAGAGGTTTCATTTGCAACTGAGTACCCTCCGAGGGATTGGTATACGTTTGACGCAGACCGCAAATTGCAAGGTAATGTGATAACCATTCCAAGCGTTGTCTCTAATTCAAAGGAGAAAGTCAGTCATCCGACACAAAAGCCTATACGCCTTATGGAATATCTTATCCGAGCTTATACCAACTATGGCGATTGCGTGCTTGACTGCACGATGGGCAGCGGCTCCACGCTTGTCGCTTGCGTCAATACAGGGCGTAGGGGCATCGGGATTGAGCTAAACCAGGAATACTATAATATTTCAGTGAAGCGAGTAAAAGAAAGCGTTGGTATGGACGAGGAGGTGAAACTCGAAAGGTAGGGAAGCCACGAACCCCAGAGATGAAAAACGTTACTCCCGTCCGGTCGGCGAGCGGTTCGAGTATGAAGGCGAGACCGTAGAGGTTGTAGGGTATGATCCGAATAAAGAGGGATGTGCATGTCGGGATTGTGCGCGTTTTGGCAATTGCTCTTACAACGAGATGACAGGCAGCTGTCGTTGGTACGAACGAGAGGATGGGACGGATGTAATATTCCGGAAAGTAGAACAGGTGGTAACTGTTTGATATAAAAAGAGGCGATCCCGAAAGATCACCCCTCACCCAAGAACAAAGGTAGTAATTAATTCGGGATTTGCAATGAAAGAGCAAAAAGAAAAACGTAGAGGAGGGGCGCGCGATGAATCAATCATCTACATAAACTTTACTCGCGCAAGTCTTACCAAATTGATTACTGATACTGAGAAACGGTTGGGAATATCTTATCCTTCAAATTCTCAGCCTACTTTAATCTCTTCTGTCCGAGTAAGTGCTTTGCCAGTCTTGTGGCGGGCAGTAAAGAGAAAGATTTGAGAATATATCGACGGATGGCAACAGGGGTTGCCGTTATTTTAATTCAAGTATGGATGATATTTTATTAAAAGCTCTTAAAGAAGGGAGAGGAATATATGTGGTTTCGGGCAAGGATTTGCTTCGTTTCCACACTCAGGTAATGCTTGATGCTAAGAATGAAACAGAGTCTTTATTTATAGATCGAATGCTCAATGCCAATGAAGCGGCTAAACTTCTTGCAACCACGCCGCGCACTTTACAAAGATGGGATAATGAAGGATACTTAAAGTCCATAAGAATTGGAGGCGTAAACAAGTGGCGTTACCGGGATATTATGCGGCTAATAAATGGAAAAGATGAATGCTCTAATACATAAAATGGTGCAAGTGTGGTGCAAATATGCAAAATAAAAAAGACTAACAAGCTATTATACAGCTTGTTAGTCTTTTTTGATGTACCCCCTCAGGGGCTCGAACCCTGGACCCCAACATTAAGAGTGTCGTGCTCTACCAACTGAGCTAAAGAGGCATCAATCGTTATCCGATTGCGAATGCAAAGGTAGGAATAATTTTTTAATCTCCAAAAAACTTTCGAAAAAAATTACAGGTCGAGCCGGTCGCTGTTCCATTCGCCACCCGATTCGGTGTAGATGACCGGCCGGTCGGGTTCCAACTCTTTCAGGCGCAAATAGCTCTCGTAGAGGTTGATGCCGTTGGCCGACTCGCGGGCGAGCGAGAATGCGACGATCGACGGGTGACGCTTCACGGCGTGGTAGTGCTGTTGCGTGCGGTCGAGGTAGGCGTCGAGCCACTGCGGATCGTTCGACGGGTTGCCTCCCTCCTTGCGCGATAGTCCCGCGCGGCTCGTGTCGATCGGCAATTGGTCGACGACATAGAATCCCAGCGAATCGCAACGGTTCAGCAGCTCGCGTGAGAGGCGTCCCGCAGGCAGCCGCAGCGTGTTGTAACCCAATTTTCTGAGCGTATCCAGTTCGCTGCTCTGCGGTTCGGCCTCGAACTCCTTGACGTGCAGCTCGGCGGGTTCCCCGTTGACGAGCAGCCGCCCCTTGTCGGCCGCTACCGTGCGGAATCCGACCTTGACGGGGACGTATTCGTTGATCCGCCCTTCGAAACGCGTCTTCACGATCAGCGTGTAGAGGTTCGGCTGTCCGGCGCTCCACATCTGCGAACGGGGTACGACCTGCATGATGCGCACCGTATCCTCGCGGCGCATGTCGAGCGTGAGATCCTTGTAGCCGTCGAGCACCTTCGTCGAGTCGGGGGCGATGAGTTCGTAGTAGACGCGTGTGGTCTTGGGATTGAGCGAGTGGGTCTTCATGACGATACCCAGCCCCAGCACGCCGTTGTTGCCGTCGTCGGCGAGCGCAGCGTCGACCACGACGTCGCGCACGCGCATCTTGGGCTGGGCCATGACGTAGCATTCGCCCAATGCGGGATTGGCTTCGGGATTGCGCTGCAACGCATCGGCGACCGCCGGTGCGAAGAGCGTGACGGTCACCCGGTTTTTCCCTTCCGTGGCCAGACGGGTGATGTCGAAGTCGGCCGGCGTCGCGCCGTCCTGCACATATCCCGCACGTTTGCCATTGACCGTCACCTCGTAGGACGATCCCGCCGAGGCCACGTGCAGGAAGAGTTCGCGGTCGATCCATGCGAAGGGCATGGTGAACTCGCCCGTGAGCAGACGCCCCGATTCGTTGCGCCCCTCCTGCCAGTCGGCGACCGGGCGCAGGTAGCGCGATGCGGCGCGGTCGAAGGTCAGCGCGTCGGACAGCGTGGAGTAGGCCACGATCTCGCTGCGGGGGGCGTCGCGGTCGATGGCCACCGTCGCGGGCGAGTCGTAGGACTGGGCGGCGGCGCCGAGCGTCGAAAAGAGGGCTGTGACGAGGGGAATGTATCGCATAATTCGTATATTTGTCCTGCGTAAAGTTACAAATTTTTTCGGAACACGATGTCTTCGTACCCCAAATTGAATTTTCCTGCGGTCAAATTGCGTGCCTCG
>ERZ779869.2185-NODE-2185-length-16522-cov-6.672436_pt1 | contig 16522 bp, 16 predicted proteins | sample MGYA00511557_ERZ779869 | MGnify/ENA primary metagenome ERZ779869 (study PRJEB29588, sample SAMEA2154620) | human gut metagenome | biome: human gut; feature: human-associated habitat; material: faeces | place: Denmark | collected 2008/2010 ...
GTCAGTATAGGAAAGATCATCCTCGTTGTTAGCCGGGAGCATGGATACCAGCTCACGGATCTGAGCAATGAGTTCTGCTTCTTCTGCCACAACGTCTACGATACCAACTTCCTCGCTCTGGAATTTTGCAGAAGAGGTATCGTCCTTCTCTGTCCAGCTGCCTTCCATAGCGTTCGGGGAATTTACGAACAGCTTTGCTTTTTTGCTTTCCATAAAGGTAAAGTCTGTCAGTCCCGGAATCAGTGCCAGGCCGCCGCCACAGCTGCCAAATACTGCTGTGATCTGCGGAATCACGCCGGATGCCAGAGCCTGTTTGCGGTAGATTTCACCGAAACCATTTAACGCATCCGTTGCTTCCTGCAAACGTAAGCCTGTGGAATCAATCAGTCCGATCACCGGCGCACCTGTCTTACTTGCCAGGTCATAAAGGCCTGCAATTTTTCTGGCGTGCATCTCGCCAACGCTTCCCCCCAAAACAGAAGCATCCTGGCTGTACACATACACAAGGTTGCCATCGATCACCCCGTAGCCGGTGATCACACCGTCGGAAGGGGTTTTTGTCTGTTTCAGATTGAAATCTGTAGCTCTGGCAGTTACCTTCGCGCCGATTTCAACGAAACTGTTGTCATCGAGTAAAGCTGCTATTCTTTGACTCGCTTTTGAAGTAGTGCTCATATGTTTCAGCCCTCCGTTGATAATATAATAAAATAAAAATAAAAAGTGCCAAAGATGTTGCAGATTTGCTAATGCCAGAAATGAAATATGAAAAAAGAGAAATAGCAAAAGTAATATTATTAAATAGCAAAAACATAGTTCAAAAAATTATTAACATTTCTCTGGGTGGGGCAAATTTTGCATGTTTAGAACCAAAAGATGTTTTATCAGAAGCAATAAAAATTCAGGCACCAAAGATAATTCTTGTTCATAATCATCCAAGTGGAGATGCACGCCCTAGTAAAAGCGATTTTAATCTAACAGAAAGATTATATGAATCTGCACAAATAATAGGAATAGACTTGCTAGACCATATAGTTATTGGAGATGGAACATATGAGAGCATTTTAAGAAAGGATTGAGAAGAATATGAATTTATTTAGTTTTAAAGGAAAAGACATCGGAATTGACCTAGGAACAGCCAATATTTTAGTAATGCTAAAAGGAAAAGGAATAATATTAAATGAGCCATCTGTTGTTGCAATAGATAGACAAACAAATGAGATATTAGCAACAGGACACGAAGCAAAGGGAATGCTTGGAAGAACACCAGAAAGTATTAAAGCAGTAAGACCATTAAAAGATGGAGTAATTGCAGATTTTACAGCAACTCAATTATTGTTAAAAAACATAGTATCAAAAGTATGCCAAAGATATAATGCTGGAAGACCTAGAGTAGTTGTTGGTGTGCCATCTGGCATTACAGAAGTTGAAGAAAGAGCAGTAGAAGAATCTGTTTTAAGGGCAGGAGCTAAAGAAGTATTTTTAATAGAGGAACCAATGGCAGCAGCTATTGGAGCAAATTTAGAAGTAGCAGAGCCATCAGGAAATATAATTGTTGATATTGGTGGAGGAACAACAGAAGTGGCAGTTATTTCTCTAGGAGGGATTGTAGTAAGCAATTCTTTAAGAATTGCAGGAGACGAATTAGACGAAGATATAGTAAATTATGTAAAAAGAGAAATGGGACTTGCCATAGGGGAAACAACAGCTGAAGAAGTAAAAAAAGAAATCGGATGTGCTACACCACTTGTAACAGAATTAAGTATGCAAATAAAAGGAAGAGATTTAGCAACAGGATTGCCAAGAGATGCAATAATAACATCATCACAAGTGGAAGAAGCAATAAGAGAATCTATATATGAAATAGTAGAAGTTGTAAAACTTACATTAGAAAAAACACCACCAGAACTTGCATCAGATATAGTAGAAAAAGGAATAGTGCTGGCAGGAGGCGGAGCATTAATAAAAAACCTAGATAAATTAATAAGCACAGCAACAGGAATGCCAGTATATATAGCAGAAAATCCATTAGAATGTGTAGTAAGAGGAACAGGAAAAACATTAGAAGACTTAGAAAGATTAAAAGAGATTTTAACAAATTCCCGCAAAAGAAGATAAATTATTATAAATTTATTTAAAACTAAGAGGAATGAATATGTATAAAAATAAAAAAAATGGATTAGTAGGAATAATTGTAATAATTGGCATTTTAATAATACTAGTAATTACTACGAATGGTAATGTAAATAAATTTTCTAAAGTAGAAAATATTTTTAATAAAATTGTAACACCATTTCAAAATGGACTAGTATATTTAAAAAACAAAATTGCAAAAAATGATAGTTTCTTTGAAAATATAGATGCATTAAAATTAGAAAATGAAGAATTGAAAAAACAAAATGAAGAACTAAAAAATCAATTAAATGGATTACAATTAATAAAATCAGAAAATGAAATTTTAAGGGAATATGTGAATTTAGCAGAAAAATATTCAGAATACACAACTGTAGGGGCATATATAATAAATAAAAATATTAGCAATTTAAGTGATGTGTTTATTATAAATGTTGGAACAGACCAAGGAGTAGCTGCTAATATGGCGGTTATAGGAGAAGAAGGCTTAGTTGGTCATGTAATTTCTGCAACAAGTAGTACTGCAAAAGTTCAACCTATAATAGATGCTGCAAGTGGTGTAAGTGGATTAACAAGTTCATCAAGAACAAATGTAGTAGTAAGAGGACAAGTAGATTCAGACAAAGAATTGAAAGTATATACACTACAAGCAGAAGATGAGCTGGTCATAGGTGATACAGTGGAAACATCTGGTCTAGGAGGAATATATCCAAAAGGAATAACAATAGGAACAATAAAAGAAATAATAGAGACAAAAAATGTAACTGAAAGATATGCAATATTAGAAACAAAAGTAGATTTTAAAAATCTAGAGTATGTGCTAGTTATAAAATAATAAAAAGAAAACCCCCCAGCAATGCTAGGGGGTTTTTCTCACACCACCTTGGGCAACATGGACTGCAATTCAGTCAATGCTTTTTCCTGAACCTGCTTTTCCAGATCCAGAAAGTTCCGAGAAGCGTTGGTCAATGCTCCTTCACGAGAGAGGCCAACGTCGATGCTGGTGTACTCGTATCCAGGCAACCGGATAGAGAACCAGTAGGTCAGTTCCTCATTACGAGGATCGATGGTGGTAGTGGCAAACTTGATGATCATAACAATGATCTCCTTCAGAAAAATATTTCTTGATGCCTTCCCCAGATGTAAAAACTAGAAAGGAATGCTAAATCAAGATAAACATATTATACCACATTTAACATAAAATAGCAAATTATTTGACTAAATAGACGTAAAATGCTATAATTTAGTGGAGTTTTTTGGAGGAAGAATGATTAGAGGAACAAATAAAGAAACTGTGGAAGAACAGGTATATAATTGTATAAAAAAATATAAATTAATAAATGAAAATGATAGAATTGTAATAGGAGTATCTGGTGGTCCAGACTCTATATGTATTTTACATGTGCTAAATTCGTTAAAAGAAAAACTTAAAATTCAAATTTATGTTGCACATATTAATCATATGATAAGAGAAGAAGCAGATAGTGAAACAAAATATGTTCAAGAATTTTGTGAGAAAATAGGTGTAGATTGTTTTGTAAAAAAAATAGATGTTATAGAATACGCTAAAAAGTGCAAAATAGGAACAGAAGAAGCAGGGAGAATCATTAGATATAGCTTTTTTGATGAGATAGCTAAAAAGGTTTCAGCAAATAAAATTGTAACAGCACATAATAGTAATGATAAAGCAGAGACGGTGTTACTTAATATTTTAAGAGGAAGCGGACTTTCTGGGTTAAAAGGGATTGAACCAATAAGAGATAATAAATATATAAGACCACTAATAGAAACTGAAAGAAAAGATATAGAAGAATATTGTGCAAAAAATAACTTGAAACCTAAAATAGATAAAACAAATTTAGAAAGCATATATAAAAGAAATAAAGTAAGAAATGACTTGATTCCATATATCCAAAAAGAATTTAATCCAAATTTTTTAAAAACAATAAACAGATTGTCAGAAGTAGCAACAGAAGAAAATGAATATATGGAAAAAATAGCAGAACAAACTTTTAATGAGATTCTTGCAGAGGAGAATATTAGTAGTTCACACTATGAAGCAAATTCTCAAAATCAAATTACATTAGACCTAAAAAAATTTAATAACCTAGAATTAGTAATAAAAAGAAGGGTAATACTATATACTATTAGCAAAGTAGTTGGAAATACCATAGGGATAGAAAAAGTTAATATAGATGAAATAATAAAATTATGTAACAATAATATAGGAAATAAATATTTAACACCAACTAAAAATATAAAAATTGTAACAAAAAATAAAAAAATTTATTTTATAAGCTTAAAGTAGGTTTCCGTAAGAAAAGCCTTGAGACAAGCTAAGTGTAGCAAAAAAACTTTGGAAAAAAGTATTGAAAAAATAATGTTCATGTGTTATATATATTAAAGAATTGTGGAGGGTCGGGTTCTTAGACCTACCTAAAAAAGGAGATAATATATGAAAAATGGATTAAAAACATTAGCCATGTGGTTAATTATAGGAATAATATTTATTGTTGTAGTTTCTGCTGTAATGGAAAATTCAGAAACAAAGATGGAATATTCTGAACTATTAGTTGCAATTAATAATGGAACAGTAGAAACAATAGAATTAAATGCAAAAGGAGATGCGGCATATGTAACACTAAAAAATTCTAATACACAAAAAGAAGTAAATATACCAAGCTTAAATAGTTTTATGGATGAAATTAATGAATACTTGGTAGCAGGAAATATAACTTTAAAACAAGCATCTGAATCTATTTTTGTTACAATATTAGGACTACTTTCACCATTTGCAATAATTATAGTATTTTTACTATTTTGGATGTTGTTTATGGGCAATACACAAAATGGTGGAAACAAAACAATGTCATTTGGCAAAAGCAGAGCTAGAATGATGGGCGGAACAGAAAAAACAAAAATAACATTTAAAGATGTTGCAGGTGTAGATGAAGAAAAAGAAGAATTACAAGAAATTGTTGAATTCTTAAAATCACCAAAGAAATTTACAGATATGGGAGCAAGAATACCAAAAGGAGTATTACTTGTAGGACACCCAGGAACAGGTAAAACATTACTAGCAAAAGCAGTTGCAGGAGAAGCAGGAGTACCATTCTTTATAATAAGTGGTTCAGACTTTGTCGAAATGTTTGTTGGTGTTGGTGCTTCAAGAGTTAGAGATTTATTTGAACAAGCTAAAAGAAATGCACCATGTATTATATTTATAGATGAAATTGATGCAGTAGGACGTCAAAGAGGTGCAGGACTTGGCGGAGGACATGATGAAAGAGAACAAACATTAAATCAATTATTAGTTGAAATGGATGGGTTTGGAACAAATGAAGGCGTTATAGTTTTAGCAGCAACAAACAGACCAGATGTATTGGATAAAGCATTATTAAGACCAGGAAGATTTGATAGACAAATAGTAGTTCCAGCACCAGACGTAAGAGCAAGAGAAGAAATACTAGAAGTTCATGCTAGAAAGAAAAGACTAGCTGATGATGTAGACTTAAAAATAATTGCTAAAAATACAGCAGGATTTGCAGGAGCAGACTTAGAAAACGTATTAAACGAAGCAGCATTACTTGCAGCAAGAAGAGATAAACATGAAATAGGAATGCAAGAAGTAGAAGATGCAATGGTAAAAGTAACAATGGGACCAGAAAAGAAAAGCAGGGTAAGAAGTGAAAAAGAAAATAAATTAACAGCTTACCATGAAGCAGGTCATGCAGTAGTAAGCAAATTCTTGCCAACACAAGACACTGTTCATGAAATATCAATAATTCCAAGAGGAATGGCTGGTGGATACACAATGTATAGACCAGATGAAGATAAAAACTACATGGCAAAATCTGAAATGGAAGAATCAATTGTATCATTATTAGGTGGTAGAGTTGCAGAAAGTTTAGTACTAGGAGATATATCAACAGGAGCAAGCAACGATATTGAAAGAGCAACTAAAATCGCAAGAGATATGGTTACAAAATATGGTATGAGCGATAACTTAGGAACAATAACATTTGGTTCTGGTCAAGAAGAAGTATTCCTAGGAAGAGACTTCACACAAACAAGAAACTTTAGTGAAGAAACGGCAGCAAAAATAGATATAGAAGTAAAATCAATAATTGATAAAGCATATATGAGAGCAAGAGAAATTCTAATAAACAATATGGATAAACTACATGCAGTAGCAGGAGTATTATTAGAAAAAGAAAAAATAACAGGAGAAGAATTTGCAAAAATATTTGAATAAAGAAAAATAATAAAAGCAGGAAACGAAAATTTCGTTTTCTGCTTTTTATTTTTAAAAAATTTTTAAAAAAATTTTAAAAAAACTATTGCATTGTGAATAAGTATGGTGTAAAATCATATCGAAGTGGAGGAAAGTGGTAGAAAGTGGAATGACCACTAAAAAAGAGGTGAAACGGTTGTTAATAGGCGAATATGAACATTCAATAGATACAAAAGGTAGACTAATAATGCCTTCTAAATTAAAAGAAGACATAGGAGAAAAGTTTGTAGTAACAAAAGGATTAGATGGATGTTTATTTGTTTATTCTCAAACTGAATGGAAAACTTTTGAAGATAAATTAAGAGCCTTCCCACTTACAAACAAAGATGCAAGAGCATTAGTTAGATTTTTCCTTGCAGGAGCAATGGAATGTGAAATTGATAAACAAGGAAGATTTTTAATTCCAGGAAATTTAAGAGAATTTGCTGGACTAGAAAAAGAAGTAGTAGTTATTGGAGTTCTAGATAAAATAGAAATCTGGAGCAAAGATAAATGGCTAAAATATAGTGAAGAAGAAAACAGTTCTGTAGACGAAATAGCAGAAAAAATGTCTAATTTAGGTATATAACTCTTGATTTACAAGAGCTAATATAAAAAACAAAAGATAAAAATACAAAAGAAAATATAAAGATACAAAAGCCATAAAATTTTACAAAAGATAAAAACACACAAAAGAAGAAATATTAAGAAATTAAACAAAAGATAATAAAAAACAAAAGACAAAATTATACAAAAGAATAAAAATGAAATATACCAAAGAGTTGTAAATTTCAAATGAAAAAAATTTAATTTACAAAGGGAAAATCTTATAAATACTTAAGAAATACCTAAAATACATAAGAATTAAACAAATAAAGTAAAAGACAGTTGGTATATTTTATAATTACCAACTGTTACTGTTATTTAAGATAATAGGAAAGTGATTCAAAGTGGAATTTAAACATATCCCGGTTTTGCTAAATGAAACTCTAGAAAACCTGCAAATAAAACCAGAAGGAATATATGTAGATGGTACTTTAGGTGGAGCAGGACATAGCTTCTATATTGCAAAAAACTTATCAGGGAAGGGACAGCTAATAGGAATAGATAAAGATTTAGATGCAATTTCAGCAGCAAAACAAAAATTAGCAGAATTTAAAAATATTAAGTATGTAAATGATAATCATGATAATATAAAAAATATATTATTAAGTCTAGGAATAGAAAAAGTAGATGGAATATTACTTGACCTAGGCGTTTCGTCGTATCAGTTAGATGAAGGCGAAAGAGGATTTAGCTACATGCAAGATGCAAAGCTTGATATGAGAATGGACAAAAACCAAACACTAACAGCAGAATATGTAGTAAACAATTATAAAGAAGAAGAACTTGCAAGAATTATTTACGAATATGGAGAAGAAAAATTTTCTAGAAAAATTGCAAAAAATATTTGTGAATATAGGAAACAAGAAAAAATAGATACAACTAAAAAATTAGTAAGCATAATAGAAAAAAGCGTTCCGAAGTTTGGAAAAATGCAAGGACATCCAGCAAAAAGAACTTTCCAAGCAATAAGAATAGAAGTGAATAATGAAATTGAACCATTATATAACACAATAATAGATTCAATAGATTCTCTGAAAAGTGGAGGGCGATTATGTGTAATAACTTTCCACTCATTAGAGGACAGAGCAGTAAAAAATGCATTTATAAACTGTGAAGGTTTATGTACATGCCCAAAAGATTTACCTTATTGTGTGTGTAACAAACAAGAAAAAGGAAAAATTATAACTAAAAAACCAATATTACCAACAGAAGAAGAAATGAAAAACAATTCTAGAAGTAAAAGTGCAAAATTGAGAGTTTTTGAAAGAAAATAATAAAAGGAGGTGCAAATTCTATGCCAAGAAATTTTAATAAATACCAATATGAAACAAGTCCAAGAAAACTTGAGCCAGAATATGCACCTAAGAGAAATAATCATAAAGGCAAAAAAAGTACAGCTAAAAAAACAGAAATAAAAGAAAAGAAGATTAACAAGAAAAAACTACAACAAGAAAGAAAAAGACATAGACAAATTATTGCATATGTTGTATTAGGTTTTGGAATACTATTTGCAATATCTTATAGAAATGCACAAATAGATGAAAATTTTGAAAAGGTGCAAGGCTATAAAAAAGAGTTAACTTCCATAGAAAAAGAAAATTCACAATTGGAGTTAGCAATAGAAAGCAGTTTAAATTTAAGCAATATAGAACAACAGGCAAAAGAGCAATTAGGAATGCAGAAATTAACAAATCAACAAATAGTATATGTAAATCTTGAGAAAGATGACCATATAGAATCAGCAGCAGAAAGTGTGAACATAGACAAAGAAACATTTATGGATAAAATTATAAATACAGTAAAAAGTTTATTTAAATAAATTGTAGCTTGTGGGAATAAATTTATTCCCACAAACTACAATTTTTTATTTTGGGTAGCATTTTTGCAATATTAATGTTATAATATCGCAAGAGGTTGATAAAAATGATAAAAGAAGAAATCATAGAAAAATTTAATATACCAGGAAAGTTAGAAGAAATAAAACAAATAACAGCTGGAAATATACACAAGACATATAAAGCAATATATTCTGAAAATGGAGAAAAAAGTAAATACTTAGTGCAACAAATTAATAATTATGTATTTAAAAATCCATATGATGTTATGAATAATATAGAAGGAATAACAAAATATCTTCAAAAAGAACTAGATGCAATAGGAGACAAAGAGCATAAAGTTCTTAAAGTAATAAAAACAAAAGATGATAAAAATATGGTCGTTTGCAAAAATGAAGATGGAATAGAAGAATTTTATAGAGTATATAATTTTATAGATGATGCTATTTCTTATGATACAGCTGAAAATCCAGAGGTGGTTAGAACTACTGGAAAAGCATTTGGAAATTTTCAGAAGTTATTAAATAATTATCCAATAGAAACTTTAGCAGAAACAATAATAGATTTTCATCATACTAAAAATAGATTAACAAGTTTTGAACAAGATGTGGAAAAAGATGAGTCAAATAGGGCAAAAAGTGTAGATAAAGAAATAAAATTTATTTTAGATAGAAAAGATATATGCAATTTAATAGTAAATAAGCTAGAAAATAAAGAAATACCTTACAGAGTTACACATAATGATACAAAGGTAAATAATGTTATGATAAATGAACAAACTGGGGACTTCTTAGCAGTAGTTGATTTAGATACTGTAATGCCAGGAAGTGGATTATATGACTATGGAGATGGGATAAGGTCAGCAGCATCTAATGCGGCAGAAGACGAAAAAGATTTAAATAAAGTGTATTTAAAAAATGATTTATTTGAAGCATATACAGATGGGTATTTAAGTGAACTTGCATCATGTATGACTGAAGAAGAAGTGAAACTCATGGGAGAATCAATAAGATTACTAGCTTTAGAATTAGGAATGAGATTTTTAAATGATTACATTAATGGAGATAAATATTTTAAATGTGATTATGAAACACACAATTTGGATAGGGCAAGAAACCAATTAAAACTAGTTGAAGATATAGAAAATAAAATGGATTATATTAATTCATATATATGGGAAAGCTATAAAAAGTATTGTTAATTGATTACATATTAAATACTAAATTGAATATATTTAAAATAGAGATTTAAATAATCTCTATTTTTTATATTTATAAGGAGTTGACCCATGAGAACCACAAATATTGGTAGGAAAAAAAGATTAATGAGAATGCTAATAGTAGCATTTATAATATGCAATTTATTAATTGTGAGGGTAGGTTTTATTCAATTTGCTCAAGGGGCAGAATTACAGGCAAAAGCTTATGCACAGCAAACTTTAAACAGGAATATTAACCCTAAAAGAGGAACTATTTTGGATGCAACAGGAAAGGTGTCACTTGCAGTAAGTGCCAGTGTTGAAACTGTTTCAGTAAACCCAACAAATATTGAAAAAGCAGATAAAAAAAGAGTAGCAAGAGCATTGGTAGATATTTTTGATTTGGATTATGAAACAGTTTTGAAAAAGATAAGTAAACATAGCTCCATAGAAACCATAGTAAAAAAAGTTGATAAAGAACAAACAGATAAATTAAGAGTATGGATGCAAGAAAACAATATCACAACTGGAATAAATATAGATGAAGATTCAAAAAGGTATTATCCATATAGCACTTTAGCTGCACAAGTAATTGGATTTACAGGCAGTGATAATCAAGGATTAGATGGAATAGAAAGCCGTTATGATGAGATGCTAAAAGGAACAAAAGGAAGAATTTTAAAACTTACTGATGCTACTGGAAGTAATATGGAAAAAGAGGGAGAAGATTATATAGCAGCAATAAATGGAGATGATTTAATTCTTTCAATAGATATGACAGTGCAAGGAATTGCAGAAAAATATTTAACTGAAGCATGTATTGACAACAAGTGTACAGATGGTGGAAATGTTATAATAATGAATCCAAAAACTGGAGATGTTTTAGCACTAGCATCATACCCAAGTTATGATTTAAATTCTCCATATACTATAAATGATGAAACATTAGCAGCAACTTGGGATAGTTTAGAGTCAAGTGAAAAATCAAAAGCTTTGCAACAAATGTGGAGAAACAAGGCAATATCAGATACATATGAGCCAGGTTCAACCTTCAAATTAGTAACTGCTTCTTCTGCAATAGAAGAGGGAATTGTAACAGATATTGATAAAGTAAGTTTCTGCTGTACAGGGTCTATTAATATAGCTGGAACAAGGATAAAATGTTGGAGATATTACAGACCACATGGTTCAGAAAGCTTAAGATTAGCACTTATGAATTCATGTAACCCTGTATTTATTGGACTTGGACAGCAAATAGGAGTAGAGACGTATTACAATTACTTAGAAAAATTCGGGTTACTTAAAAAAACAGGAATCGATTTACCAGGTGAAGCAAACAGCATATTCTTAAAGAAAGAAAAAGTAGGTCCAGTAGAACTTGCAACAATAAGTTTTGGGCAAAGATTTGAGGTAACACCAATTCAAATGATAAAAATGGTAGGCACAATTGCAAACTTTGGAAAAAGTGTAACTCCAAGGGTTGTAAAAGCGAGAATTAATAGCCAAACAGGAGAAAGAACAGATTTTGAAGTAGAAAAAGGGGAGCAAGTTATCTCAGAAGAAACGGCAAAAAAAGTTTTGAGTATGATGAACTCGGTAGTATCAGAAGGAACTGGAAGAAATGCACAAGTTGCTGGATATTCAATAGGAGGAAAAACAGGAACATCAGAAGATGGAGTAAACACAGGGAAATATGTAACATCATTTATAGGAGTAGCAAATACAGAGGACCCAGAACTTGTTATATTAATAGTATTATATAATCCAACAGGAGAGGGAGGACACCAAGGAGGTGGGGTCGCAGCACCAATTGCTTCACAAATATTAGGAGAGGTGTTGCCATATTTAGAAGTAAGCAGAAACAGTGAAGAAGATAAGGTTACTATGCAAGTAGAAATGCCAGATGTAACTGGAAAAACACTAAAGGAAGCAAAACAAATGCTACAAGAATTAGGTTTGGAATATGAAGCAGATACTGACAACATGGAGGCAATAATAACAGAACAGCTGCCTAAAAAAGGAATTGGAATAAAAGAAGGAACAAAGGTAATTTTGTATAGCCAATAAGGCTTTTTATTCGACAAATACACCATCAAAATAACAAAACTTGAAAAAATACATAATATATGATAAAATACATACCGCGATATCTACTTAATAATGGAAAGGAATAAAAAATGAGTTTTATAGAAGTAAATGGATTAGTTAAAAAATATAAAACGGGGGATGTAGAAGTAACAGCTGTTGACGATGTTTCTTTTGAAATTGAAAAGGGAGAAATTGTTGTAATAGTAGGGGCAAGTGGTGCAGGAAAAACTACACTTTTAAACTTACTAGGCGGAATGGATAATGTTACTTATGGTAAGATTATAATAGATGGAAGAGATATATCAAACTATAATGAAAAACAATTAACTGAGTATAGAAGAAATGATATAGGCTTTGTATTTCAATTTTATAATTTAGTACAAAATTTAAATGCTTTGGAAAATGTGGAACTTGCTACTCAAATTTGTTCTAATACATTACAACCAGAGAGAGTCTTAGAACAAGTAGGGCTTGCTGATAGGATGAAAAACTTTCCTTCACAATTATCAGGAGGAGAACAACAAAGAGTAGCAATTGCAAGAGCAATAGCTAAAAATCCAAAGCTATTATTATGTGATGAGCCAACAGGAGCACTAGATTATAAAACAGGAAAAGAAGTTCTAAAATTATTACAAGATACAGCAAGAAAGAACAATATGACTGTATTAATAATAACCCATAACCAAGCAATTGCACCAATGGCAGACAGAGTAATAAAAATGAGAAGCGGAAAAATAGAAGAAAATAATAAAAATGCTAACCCAGTATTAATAGAAGAGGTAGAATGGTAAATGAAGAAGGCATATTTTAAAGATAGTAAAAAAATGTTTAAAAACAATTTAGTTAGATTCATATCAATTGTACTAATTATAATGTTAGGAACAGCTTTCTTCATCGGTATGAACTCAGTGTCTCCAGCAATGGAGCAAGTTGCATTAAAGTATATTAAGGAACAAAATATATCTGATATTTCTTTAGCATCAAGTTTAGGGTATAAAGAAGAAGATATAGAAAAATTTAGACAAAACGAGCATGTAACCGAAGTAAAGGGAGAATATACATATGATGCACTTACAAGCTTTGGAGAAAAGGATATTGTAGTTAGATTCTCAGGAATCAATGATGATTCTGAAATAAATAAAAACGATATTTCAGAAGGAAGAAACGTAGAAAATGATAATGAATGTTTAATAAGTTCTAGATTAAATACTATGTATGACTATGAAATAGGGGATAAAATTAAAGTATATAGAAAAGATGACACAAATTTAGAAGATTATTTGAAATATACGGAATTTGAAATAGTTGGAATTACAAGAAATCCAATTTATTTATCAAAGTTTTATGGAAATACAACATTATTAACAGGAGAACTAAATGGATACATAATGATAAAAGAAGAGGCTTTTAACTTAGAAGAGTATACAACAGTAAATATAAAACTTGATATTGATGAAGATATTAATAAATTTAGTATTCTTAATAAGAATTTAGAAAAAATTAATCAAGATTATAAAATATTAGTTGATCAGGGTAAAATGAAAACATTTGCTTATTCTAAATTAGTAGATGAATTAAATGGTTTATCACTTAAGTTATCTAGATTACAAGATGATTTGGATTTTCAACTTAGATCAATTACTAGTATGAAAGATGATGAAACAAGAGCAAGAGAACAGCTTGCTACGATTGAAAACTTACTTAAGAAAGCTAAATATAGACTAAAAGATTATAAAATACCAGTAATACCTAGTAGTTATTATATTGAACTTACTGAGGCACAAGATGCTATTAGAGAAATTATTAAGGAATTAGATAGGAAACCAATTGTTATTAAGATACTTAATATAAGGGTAGATACTGCTAGAGATTTGGTTTTTAAAATATATAATAAGACTAATGATATGATTAAGATTGCTAGTATGTCTGAAAAAATTATAATTTATGGTAATCGTTATAGAAGTAGTTATGAGGAAATAGATATAGCTCTTACTAAGGCAGAGGAGTTATTTAAAAGAGGAAAATATAAGGAATCTTTGGATTTATCAATGAAGAGTCTTAGTTTTATTGATAAAAATGTTACAGAAAAATTTTAAAATTATTGATTTTTAGAGTAAATTATGTTATTCTATGTATAGAGTAAATAGGGAGGAAATAAATAATGGAAATAGTAGTTGATTTTTTACTTGAATATTGGGTGTGGTTTGTGGTTGTTATTGTAATATTACTTATTACTGTTGTTGGCTTTTTAGTAGATACTAAAAAGAAAAAGAAACTTAGAGATAGTGTTAATAATAATAATAATAATGAACATATTGATAATGGAATGAATATGAATAATATGAATATGATGGGAAATATTAATGATATTAATTCTATGGGTATGAATAATAGTTTTAATGTTAATGCTTCAAATAATATGAATAATATAAATAATGTTAATGATATGAATAGTGTTAATAATGGATTCTTTAATCCTTCTATGGAACAAACAAATAATTTTGAACCTAGACCTGTAGAGAGTACTCCTATTATGAATAATAATATGAATAATAATGTTCAAAGTATTCCTACTCCAGTAGTAGAACCTACTGTTGCTAGTGTTAATCCTATACCTGAAGTTAATATTCCCGATAATAATATAAATGTAGGAAATGTTATTCCTAACTTTGTAGATGGTATACCTAATCAAAATGTTGGTAATATTCCTTCATATAATCAGGAGCCTGTTAATAATTTTGATGTTAATAATATACCAGTTCAAAATCAAGTTCCTAATATACAGGGTGAAGTACAACCAGTTATGCAAAATGTTAGTTCTGTAAATAATATTCCTACTGGTAATATGATGGTTGGTAATGTACCAATAGATAATATACAACCAAATAATGTTGTTCCTAATATGGAAGTTCCAACTCCTGGTGTTAATCCTAATATTAATGTTCAACCTCAGGTTATGCCTACTATGAATAATCAAGTTAATGTTCAAAATGATATTCCTAATACAGTTAATACTAATATTCCTAATGTACCTGAGTTTAATCCTAATTCTAGTATAAATCCTGGAATGTCTAATCAAATGAATACTACTAATAACATACCTTATGGTAATCAAGTTAATAGTAATCAAAATATTCAAATGCAAAATGGTAATTGGAAATTATAAAATTTAGGATTTTCCTAAATTTTTTATCTAAATGGAGAGTGATTTTATGAATAATCAAGATTCACCTAATGGTGGTAGTTATAGAGCAGCACAAGGAAATTTGAATACGGTTATTAGTAATCCAAGTGTTAATATTAATGATACTATGAATATGAATATTCAAAATATGAATAGTACTTCTAATAATAATCAGGTTAATTTGAATACTATTAGTAATAATGATGTTTCTAAAATAAATAATAATGTTCAGGTTTCAAATACTAGTACTAATAATAATATACAATATTCTAATACAAATAATAATATACAAAATAATAGTAATACCGCTAATAATTTTGTTAATAATAATGTTAATAATAATTATGTTGCTACTAGTGGTAATGTTAATAGAACTTATGTTGATAATAATAAACCAAAGAAAAAGACCGTATCTATTAAGATAGGGCCTGAGTTTAAAATTGCTTTTTTAATTGTGGTTATTTTGTTGGTATTTATATTCTTATTACCAATGATTAGTGATTTACTTCGTTAGATAGTTTTATTATTATATTGAAATCATCATCAGTTGCCATAATATTTTTATGTTTTTGATGACATTTTGTACAGTTATAAATTATTTTATAACTGTTTTTATATTTTTCTATACCAATAGGTTTCATTAGTCCATGACAATCAGATAGTCGATCACCGGGATTGATATCTAAATGTTTGGAATATAAACAGTGGGGACAATGATCTCTGGCTGTATAACCTAATTTAGTAACTTCTTTACCACAATTTTCACAGATAAAACTCTCATCTATCATATTAAATTTTTTCATACATCTATATTATAGCAGAAAATAGAAAAAAACACCAGTATTGGTGTTAGTAATATGGATATGGACCATAGTATGGTGGCATAGGTCTAGGAGTCGGTCCATAATATACTGGATATGGTCTAGGATAGAATGCTGGTGCTAATAAGCCTCCGGTTATACCTCCTAGTATAAAGGGAGCAGCAAATCCTCCAGCAAATCTATTGTTTTGATATGGATAAGTAATTCTTCTATTATACATGTTATTTCCTCCTAATATATTATATATAAAAAAGACCTATATGTGAAAAATGCTTTATTTATTTATAAAAATCTTGTATAATATATATTGTGGAGGCAATAATGGAAGAGATAGTATTTAAAAGTGATGATTTAATTGTTATGGGTTTAATTAATTATTTTATTGCA
>ERZ779869.2189-NODE-2189-length-16515-cov-5.145990_pt1 | contig 16515 bp, 15 predicted proteins | sample MGYA00511557_ERZ779869 | MGnify/ENA primary metagenome ERZ779869 (study PRJEB29588, sample SAMEA2154620) | human gut metagenome | biome: human gut; feature: human-associated habitat; material: faeces | place: Denmark | collected 2008/2010 ...
CCGCAGACGAACAGCCCTTCCACGCTTGTGCTGCAATCGGGTCTTGCGTACACGCCGCCCAGCGAGGTGTGCGCCGCCGGGGCTATCTCCATCGCCTGCTCGGCAATGTCCATTCCCACCGCGCGGTAGCGCTTTACGTAGGCGCCGTAAGCCTCCTCCAGCCGTTCGCGCCCGACGCCGCTTGCGTCGAACGCCACGCCGCCGTGCTCCGTTCCCCGTCCCGCGGCGATCTCGGACGCGATCGCGAAGGACAGAACATCCTTATCCGCGCATTCGCCCTTGTCGCTGTAACGGAACATGAACCGTTCGCCTTTGCCGTTGCGCAGCACAGCGCCCTCATAGAAAAGCGTCGTGATCACGCTCTTTCCGGCAATCGCCAGCGGCCAGACGGCAGCACTCGGCTCGAACTGGACAAACTCCATATCCGTCAGCTCTGCCCCGGCGTCAAGCGCCATTGCCATGGCGTCCCCGCCGAGGTCGGCGGAGTTCGTCGAAAACGGGAATATCCTGCAGAAGCCGCCTGCGGCGAGGATCACCGCTTTCGCCTTGATCTGCATCCAGCGTTTGCTCTGCGTGTCAAAGCAGTGAGCGCCGCACACTCTGCCGTCTTCCGTTATCAGGCGCAGGGCATGGAGCGTGGTGCAGACGCTGACATTTTCGTGCTGCTCCATGGCGGTAAGCAGCTTTCTGAGGATTGCGCCGCCGGCATCGTTGCCGATGCTGATGACCCGCGGACACGATGCCCCGAGGGGTCTGAGCTGCTGATAGCTCCCATCCGCCTCGCGGTTGAAGTCCAAGCCAAGCTCATCGAAAAACGGCAGAAGCTCAAGGCTGCCCCTGCACAGCTCTTCAACGAGCGCCGCGTTGCCCTGACCTCTGCCGGAAGCCTCTGTATCCTGTATGAAAAGTTCCGTCGAATCCTGCGGATTCAGCGGCATATTGAAGCCGTGTACATACGGGGATGACCCCGCACCGGGGCGCAGAATCGTGATTCTGCGTCCCGGCTCGGCTTTCAGTACTTCATATGCCGCCGTCAGCCCGGCAAGACCGCCTCCAATAATAAGCAGGTCTGTTTTCACGGCTTATTTGGTCTCCCAAATACCGCCCTTTGCCATGGAGCCGACGTTCTGCACGAAGAGGTTGAGGTAACGCGGATAGTCCTTGCTGGGGAACTCCCAATGGAAGGCCGCAAGTCTTCTGTTCATTTCCTCGTCGCTGATGCACAGATGCAGCTTACGCGCAGGGATGTCGATCTCGACCTCGTCACCCTCTTCGATGACGCCGAGGGGGCTGCCGAGCGCCGCTTCGGGGGACACATAGCCGATGGAAAGGCCGGAGGTGCCGCCGGAGAAGCGTCCGTCGGTGATGATGGCGCAGGAGTTATACAGCTCGTGCAGACCCTTCAGCTCTTCCTGGAAGGTGAAAGCGGTGGTGCCGAAACGTCCGCGCAGGCCCATAAAGCGCAGCACGCAGCAGTCGCCCACATGGATCTGTCCGGCGCGCAGAGCCTGAATGCCATCCTCAAGGGAGTCGAACACACGGGCCTTGCCCTTGTAGGTCATGAGCTGGGAAGGAACGCCCGCAATCTTGACGATAGCGCCCTCGGGAGCGAGGTTGCCGTAGAGCACGCCGATGCCCGGCTCGGTCATGACGGGGTTGTCGAGGCTGTGGATAACGTCGCGGTTGTAGACGACGGCGTCTCTGACGTTCTCCTCAAGGGTATGTCCGGTGACGGTCAGGCAGTCGCCGTGCAGCTTGGGCAGCAGCTCCTTCAGCATGGCGCGCATACCGCCGGCAAGGTCAAAGTCCTTGACGTTGTAGGGGCCGCTGGGAGCGAGGTGAGACAGCAGCGGGATCTCGTTGGAAGCTTCGTCGAAGTACTTCCACCAAGGCAGGTCGTAGCCCGCTTCGTTCGCAATGGCGGGAATGTGGAGGATGAGGTTGGAGGACGCCGCGACTGCCATGTCCAGCATGATGGCGTTCTTGATGGCGTTCTCGGTAATGATCTGTCTGGCGGTGATGCCCTCGTTGACCAGATTCATGATCTGCTTACCGGCCATGTAGGAGAGGTTGTAGATGGAGGAGCTGGTCGCGCACATGGTGGAGTTGCCGGGCAGGGTCATGCCCAGAGCCTCGGCGATCATGCACATGCTGTTCGCGGTGGTCATGGAGGTGCAGGCGCCGCAGATGCCCCAGGAGTTTTCGATGAGTCCGTTGTACTCATCCATGTCCATCTTGCCGGCCTTCGCCGTGCCGACCTTGTCCTGCGCATGGATATGCAGGACTTCCTTGCCGCGGAAGGTACCCAGAGGCATGTAGCCGCCGGTCACCATGATGGCGGGGATGTTCAGTCTCGCCGCGCCCATCAGATGGCCGGGGACGACGGAGTCACAAGAGGAGAGCAGCACCATGCCGTCAAAGAAGTTGCCGTCAACGGTCAGCTCGACCTGATCGGCGATGGAGTTACGGCTGGGGACTTCGATATATCTGGGGTCCTTGAGCACCATGCCGTCGCAGATACCCGTCGTCATGACCTCCAGCGGCAGGCCGCCTGCTTCACGAACGCCCTGCTTTACACGCTCGGCAAGCTTGTCAAGATGTACATGGCCGGGGTTATATTCGTTCCAGCTGTTCACCACAGCGATGAGGGGGCGCTTCTGTTCTTCCTCGGTATAGCCCATGCCGCACATCAGTCCGCGGCGGCACTCGGAGGCTTCGCCAAACTCCCAGCAGCTTCTCATGTTTTCATACTTTACCTTTGCCATTGTCTTTTTCACCTTTCCGGAATTTCTTCCTGAGCATTTGTTTTTCCTGTTTACTGATTTATCTCAAAATTCATCTTCGAGCATACAGTCGATCGCGCCGTCGATGCTCTGTCCGCCATCGACAGCGATCGTCTGCCCGACGATGTATTTTGTCTTTTCCACATCCGCGAAGAACTGTATCATCGGCACGATATCCTCCGGCGTTGCGAGGTATCCCGCGGCGATCTTGCGCCGGAAGCCCTCGACGTCGCGATCGGAATAACGGCTCATCACGCCGGTGAGGATCAGACCGGGCGCGACACAGTTGACGCGGATTCCGTACTTTGCCACCTCGATGGCGAGCGCCTTCGTGAACATCTCGATGCCGCCCTTGCCAGCGCAGTATGGCAGTGCCTTTCTCTTGACCCATGTGACGCTGCCGTGGATCGAGCTGATGTTCACGATGCGTCCGGGGATGTTGTGCTCCTTCATGTTCTTGATCGCTTCATGGGACAGATAGGCCGCGCCGCTCAGGTTCAGCGCTATCTGGGAATCCCAGTAATCCAGCGGCATGTCGCAGAACTCGCCCTTGGGCATTTTCAGCGCGCCGCCGGCGTTGTTGATGAGGACGTCCACCGTGCCGAAGTGCTCGATGAAATCCCGCATCATCCCCACTGCCTGCTCCCGGCAGCCGATGTCCGCGCAGTAAATCTGTGCGTCCACGCCGTATTTGCGGCATTCCGCCGCGGTCTCCTCCGCACCGGCTCTGTTGTTGTGGTAGTTTATGCCGACGTTGCAGCCGTCCTTCGCGAAGGCGATCGCCGTCGCCGCTCCTATGCCGTGGGATGCACCCGAAATAAGTACGTTCCTGCCCATTTACTTCAACTCTCCTTTATAAAACTTGCTGTGCCGGATATGCTCATCCGTCGTATACATTGCGAGGAACAGTTTCTGCGGCATTCCGCAGCCGAGCTGCGTTATCATCTGCGCGGCCATGACCGAAGTGTCCGTAAGGCCGCAGCTGAGCGCCTCGTCAACAAAGCGCTGATATTGCTCCGTATAGGCAGCGCACAGGTCAAGAACGCGCCGGACGTTCTCCGCGCCCTCGATGTTGTAGCCCATTCCGGCATAATCGTGCCCCGCGATGATATTCTCGACGTCGCAGGTTCTGAGCTTCGCAACCGAGCCGAGATAGGCGTCAAGATCCTGATAGAACGCGATGCCCTGCGTCACGGTTCCGTTTGCCTGCAGGGAGTCTCCGGTCACAGCGGTCTTCGTTTTCCTGTCGTACCAGCATACGCAGTCGCCGTCATGTCCCGGGGTGTGCAGCACCGTAAGTCTGTCCCCCAGCGTCTCCCCGTCCCGAAGAACACGATCCGGCTCCACACCGCGCAGGTAGCACTGGGGCGGCGGACTGAAGCGGGGGTACTTTGTCCGGATGCGCACGGCGTTCGCCGCAGGGTCTCTCAGCGCCGGGGCGGCCTGCTCAATGCAGGCGGTTCTGATCTGCGGCGCAAGCTCCTTTATCCGGGCGTGGCCGCCGATGTGGTCGCCGTGGCAGTGCGTGCTGACGAGCCAGTCGATGTCTCCCAGCCCAAGCCCAAGCTCCGCCAGTGCGGGGCGTATCACCCCGTCAACCACGTCTGCGCTCGCGCCGCTGTCTATGAGGCAAAGTTCCTCGCCCCGTACCAGCGTCACCCCGCTCCACACGGGTGGGAAAGGAGACTTGAGCAAAAATATTCCGTCCTGAACCTCGCGAAAGTGTTCCATATCGTCTCTCAGCCTTCCATTTTTTCTATGTATCCATAGGTCTGCCTTGCGACCCCCAGTTCCTCATTCGCGGGGATCACGGACACCCGCACCGCCGAAGCCGCGCCGGATATGGTGCCTTCCCGGCAGCCGCTGTTTTTCTCCTCGTCCAGCTCCACGCCCAGATGCCGGATCTGCGCGCACACTCTGCTTCTGACAAGGTCGGAGTTCTCGCCGATCCCGCCGGTGAAGACGAGCTGGTCAAGTCCGCCCAATTCCGCGTAATACGCGCCGATAAACCGCACGATGCTGCACACGAACATATTGATCGCCAGCTCTGCCCGTGCGTTCCCGTCCGCCGCCGCGGCGCTGACCTCGCGCAGGTCGTTGCTGACGCCGGACACGCCCAGAAGTCCTCCGTTTTTGCTCAGCCCGTGGAGGATGTCGTCAAGCTCCATTCCCTTGCTCATGAGGAAAGGCACAATGTACGGGTCAATATCCCCGGCGCGATTCGCGTGCATCACGCCGGTCTGGAGGGAGAAGCCGAAGCTGTTGTCCACGCTCTTTCCGTCGAGGATCGCACAGATGGAGCAGCTTCCGCCAAGGTGGCAGGAGATGACTCTCTCCGCCCTGCCGAGCTTTGCCGCCTGCTGGGCGATGTACCCGTGGGACGCGCCGTGATAGCCCATCTTGCGGATGCCGTATTTTTCGTACCATTCGTAGGGGATGGAGTACAGCGCCCGCTCAAGGGGGATCTCCCGGTGAAACGCCGTCTCGAACACGCCTATCATGGGCACATCCGGCAGAACGGCTTTGAACTGCCCTATCGCCTCTATGTAGGCGGCGTTATGCACCGGCGCGATGTAGAGGTATTCGCGCATGTTCTCCATGACCTCGTCCGTCAGCTCGTGTACGCCGTAGTAGCCTCGGGAAAGCACGGTCTTGAAGCCTATGGCGCTTATTTCCTCCACGCCCTTTATCACGCCCGTTTCGTCGCCGGTCAGCTTTTCCAGAAACAGCGCGATGCCCTCGGCGTAGCTTGGGATGCACAGCCCCTCCGCGCTGAACCGCGCACCGCTGAGATGGCTGCGGTACGACATGATCGCCGCGTCACGGCTGCCGACGCGCTCTATCTTCGCCTCGCACAGCACCCGCTCCTCCGGCATGTCAAAGAGCTTGAATTTCAAGGATGTGCTGCCGACATTGCTGACAAGCAGTTTCATAACTGTCCCCTCCCATGTATAAGCTTTGCCGCGATCGTGATTCCCAACAGCATCTCCGAACCGGAGCTGCTGCCGATGGTCAGAAGCCGCTGCGTGCCATCCTCCCCGGCCCCGGTAAGGCCGCGGAGCACATTGTCCATCATTTCAAATCTGCCGCCGTCCGCGATGGCCTTCAATATCGCCGCGCTTATGAGGTTTGTACGTTCCGGGGCATAGCGCCTCACTGCGTTCACAAACTCCACATCCGCCGCGGTCAGCTTCCGCGCGCCGTGCAGCAGCGTGTATGTCATGCCGCACAGGACATCGTCCGCCGACGGCGTCAGCCCGATGCCCAGCCCCAGCAGACTCTTCACTTCCGCGGGCACGGCCTCAACGTCATTGCGCGCAAGTCCGTCTCTCAGCCGGACAAGCGGCCCGTATGCCTTTGCGCAGAAAGGATTTGCCGCTATACCTTTTTCCGGCGCCGCCCCCAGACAGAGGGCATCCGCAAGCGGCACAAGTCCGCTTGTCCTGCCAAGAGTGCTGAGCAGTCTCGCAGCGGTCTCAATCCTCTCCGTGCGGAAAGTGCCACACGGTTCCTGCGGCGCGCGCCGCGGGTACGGCTGCACGCGCAGAACCCCGCCGCAAAACACAAGCGCATTGTCTGCCGTGTCGAAGCGCCCGCCTGCGGAAAGCCGCAGAGCCGCCGCCGCGGCGGCATAGTCGTCTACGGCAATGCCGATGGGCGTTATGCCAAGGTCGGCGGAACAGAGCATATATACATCCTGCCCCGCTTTCAGATAGCCCGCTTTGGAATTGACCGCCAGAAGCTCGCCCGGGCCATTTGTAAAAAGCCTTTCCAACACGGCCTTATCCGCAAAAGCATCTATTACCGTTTCTTTCATATCACTGCTTCTCTTGTCTTCTCATTTAGGTCCGTTTCTGCCTTAAGTATAAGCTTCCGCGTTCGATATAGCAATACAATTTCCCGCCCGGATTTATAAAAAGCAAACATTTTTCGCAATTTGAATTTCGGGCAAATCGCTTTCTTTGCCGCTTGATTATTTACATCCGCTGTGCTATAATTTATAAAAAATGGAAAGAGCGGGCGCACCGTCCCCATACCGTCTCCCGCAAGATAGGAAGACGCCGACGGGCGCGTTTGCGCGATAAATCACCTTGTCTTCATGCCTTTCCGTGACGATCACAAAAGGAGTTGTTATTATGTTGCTGTGTGATATGAACCCGAATCTCCGGTTTGCCCAGAATATCGTTTTCGTCCCTGTCGGGCGGCAGGTCTGTCCCGGTGACAACCGCATTTTTTATGTGACCTCCGGTGTCGGAACGCTTGCCGTACACGGCAGCAGCTATCCGCTTGCCCCGGGGACGTTCGCGCTGATAAACTCGGGGGAGCTTTACCAGCTCCAGCCCGGTGCACCGCTGAGCATGATCGTCTTCAACTTCGATTACAGCTTTGAGCGCTCGAACATTGTAAACTTCATCCCGCCGATCCCCGTCAGCGGCGGCGAGTCCGCCGGAGAGGTATACCGTGACCACATCGACGACTGCGCCGCGCTCAACGAGCCGCTTGTCCTCAGCGACATGAATTTCATCGAGGGCGAGCTGAAGACCATACTGGACGTCTATGAATCGCAGGAGGTCTACTACCGCGAGAAAGCCTCGAGCCTCTTCAAGACCGTGCTCATCACCATCGCGAAGACCAAGATGGTCTCCAACAACCGTGCCGGACGCACCGCGCTGCAGCTCATCCGCTACCTTCAGGAGCACTATAACGAGAACCTGACCAGCGAGATGATCGCCGAGCAGTTCAACTACCACGCCTACCACATCAACCGTCTTATGCGCAACGCGACGGGCACGACCGTGCATAAGTACCTCATCAACTATCGCATCACCGCCGCGAAGAATCTGCTGACATGTACGGAGCTGAGTGTGCAGGAGATCGCTTTCAAGGTCGGCTTTGAGAGCACCGCGTACTTCTCAAATTCCTTCAAGAAAATGATCGGGTGCAGCCCCAACGAATTCCGCAGGCTCCAGCGGCAGTCCTTCTGAGCTGCGCGGCTGCCGGTATGGCGTCATGCGCCGTGCCGGCAGTTTTTTTCTGAACCGGAAATTATACATTTCCAAAAGTGCTTCCGCCGCTGTGCCGTTCCGGGTTTATCATCGGAATTGCACAGAAAACGCAATCATTTTTGCGCAAATTGCCAATGTGCATGTTCCGCAGCGCAAATGGTTTGTTGAATTTGACCATATTATACAGCAGACGCGCGTGTAAAGAAAGCGTTAAAACAAACAACTTTTTGCAAAAAGCAAACATATCCGCATCCGCCCCAGCCGGTCGATGCTCTTGACCACGAGGGTGTCGTCCTTTTTTTAATTTCCGGATCAGTCGCTTGTAATTTTTTTGTTCAAAGTCCTTTCCGGACTGCTTGTCCATATAGACCAGATTTTCCGCTATCCCGAACTCCCGCATTGCGATCAGCTGCCTTTGCTCGTTCTGTTCCTTTGTTGAGACCCGGATATACCCATATTCCATAGTATAAACCTCCAATTTATCGGTATTCGGATAAATTGTGGTACAATTTGCTGCCCCTGTCGTATCCTGTGAGGCGGTGGTATATCACTATATGGAACAGCTGCGGTCAAAATACCCGCGGCGGGTCAAAAATCTGACAAGAAAGTCTTTTCACATTGGAATTTTGCAAATCAGCAAAGAAAAAAGCGCCTGCGCCCCGTTCAGATAGCGGGGCGCAGGCGTGGAAGTCACTATGGAGCATTTCTGATAGAAATAAAAAATCCGAACCCGTCCCGTCTGGAACAAGTTCGGATTTCTTTGTTTTGGTGGACGATATAGGACTCGAACCTATGACCTTCCGCACGTCAAGCGGATGCTCTAGCCAGCTGAGCTAATCGTCCGTCAGCGCACTCAACTGAATGCCTGATTAGTATACACAACCATTCGCCATTTGTCAAGCGTTTTTTCCAGAAATTATCCTGCTGCCGCGTCAACGCTCTGTTCCCCCTGAAATTGGATGACCAGACGGTTGGGAAGGCACACGATCGGCGTGCCGCTGCTGCAAAAGCCACGCTTCATGCAGTAGTGGTCCGGGCAGTCCGCCGCCGTGACGGCAATACGCCCGTCCCGGACGGTGACGGTGTTGCTGCCGCCTGTTTCCCCGGTGACGGTAAACTGCTGATCGATGCGCAGATTTACGGTTCTGACAATCTTTCCCCCGCTGCTGATCTCAGCGTAAACGGCGTCGTCGCCGGGCAGCAGAAGGAAGATGCTCAATCCAAGGCACACCGCAGCAATGGCCGCAATGAGCAATATCCACGTTTTTGTTTTCACGGGGCAGTCACCTCGCCGGGAAAGATTTGCGATTCCATTGGCAGTATAGCAAAAGTCAATGAAAAACGCAAGAAAAAGTCCCAAATACTTCTTGACTTTTTATGTCTGCAATGCTAGAATAGACAGGCCGCATTGAAGGGGCTTTCAGTCGGTGCGTCCAAAATCACCGCGCCCCCAGAGCGAGACTACACAATTAAAGTAGGTGAAACAAATGAAAGCAGTTATCGTAACCGGTGGTAAGCAGTACACCGTTGCCGAGGGCGACGTCGTGTTCGTGGAGAAGCTGGGCGCGGAAGCCGAGGCTACCGTCAAGTTCGATCAGGTTCTGGCTGTCCTGGACGGCGAGAACACCAAGATCGGTGCGCCCACTGTGGAGGGTGCCAGCGTCGAGGCCAAGGTCGTCAAGAACGGCAAGGGCAAGAAGATCGACATCATCCGCTACAAGTCCAAGAAGAACGAGAAGAAGCACATCGGTCATCGCCAGCCTTACACCAAGGTGGAGATCACCAAGATCGCTCTGTAATTTATGACAAGATGCGAATTTCACACCGATGGCGAGAGGATCACCGGATTCTCCGTCTCGGGTCACAGCGATTATGACGAGCCGGGAAAGGACATTGTCTGCGCCGCCGTCTCCGCTGTCGTTACCATGGCCGAAGCCACCATCAACGATGTGTGCGGCGCCAAGGCCAAGGTCCGGGTCAAGGATGGGGAAGATAACCGCATCACCCTGACCCTCCCCGCGTCCTGCGACGAGGAGGACACCGTTCAGGCAGTGCTTGCCGGAATGCTGGTGACTCTGTGTTCGCTGCGGGACGACTATCCTGATAATATCGAAGTTTTGGAGGTGTAACACCATGCTGAAGATTGGTATTCAGTTCTTCGCTCACCACAAGGGCGGCGGTTCCACCAAGAACGGCCGTGATTCCGAGTCCAAGCGTCTGGGCGTGAAGCGTGCCGACGGTCAGTTCGTTCTGGCCGGCAACATTCTGGTTCGCCAGAGAGGCACCCACATCCATCCCGGTGTCAATGTGGGCATCGGTAAGGACGACACCCTGTTCGCCAAGGTTGACGGCACCGTCAAGTTTGAGCGTCTGGGCAAGGATCGCCGGCAGTGCTCCGTGTACGCCGAGCAGTAAGATCATCTGGACAAGGAAGGCTGCCGCAGCATAAATTGCGGCAGCCTTTTTTAATAGGGAAACTCTGAGATAACACCGCGTCATTGTGCGCATGCCGCAGGAAGGAGGCACCCATCGTGCTTTTAACGGAATTTGATCCCACACCCCGCGCCGTCATCAACCCGGACTACATAAAACCGGTGGAGAATTTCCCGGAAACGGTGGTCGCCGTCTTTTCCCACCAGCTTTTTGCCTCCGTGGCCGCATTTCTGGAGGGTAAGCGCATTGCCCAGACCCGCGACGCGGACGGAGACTGGCCCATTTACGAGGTCACTTACCGTGGAAAACAGCTGGGCTTCTGCAAAGCAAGGGTGGGCGCGCCAGCCTGTGTGGGGCAGTTCGAGGAGATCATCGCCATGGGCGCGCGCCGGTTCATCCTGCTGGGCAACTGCGGCGTTCTGGACAAAAGAATCGAGGACTGCGGCATCATCATTCCCACAAAAGCCATCCGGGATGAGGGCACCAGCTATCATTATGCCCCGGCAAGCGATCTGATCGACGTCAACACCCGCTATATTCCCGAATTTATCGAGGTTCTTCTGGAATTTGGGTATCCTTATGTGCAGGGCGCTGCGTGGACGACGGACGCCTTTTACCGGGAGACCCCCGCAAAGGTCGCTGGCCCGGCGGCGCATGGGTGCGGTGTGCGTGGAGATGGAGTGTGCGGCCATGCAGGCCATGTGCGATTTCCGGGGTGTGGAATTCTTTCAGTATTTCTATGCCGGGGACAATCTGGATCACCCCCAGTGGGACCCCAGAAGCCTGTCCGGACACGCCCGGCTATCAGACAAGGAAAAAATTGCCCTGCTGGCTTTCGAGCTGGCCAGCAGAATCGGCTGAATAAAGGGAAGTACCCGTACTTCCATAGATTAGGAGGACGTACAACTATGTTCGTGGATAAAGTGCGCATCACCGTCATCGGCGGACGGGGCGGCGATGGAGCGGTGGCGTTCCACCGGGAAAAATATGTGGCCTCCGGCGGCCCGGACGGCGGCGACGGCGGACATGGCGGCAGCGTCATTCTCCGGGTCAACGACAACCTGTCCACTCTTTTGGATTTCCGCTACAAGCGCAAGTATCAGGCCGCCGCAGGTGTCAGCGGTCAGGGTCGGAAAATGGCGGGCAAGCGGGGCGAAAACCTGATTATCGAAGTCCCCCGGGGCACCGTCGTGCGGGACGCCGAAACAAATCAGATCATCGTGGACATGTCCACCGGCGAGGACTTCATTCTCGCCAAGGGCGGACGGGGCGGCTGGGGCAATGCCCATTACGCCACCCCCACCCGTCAGGTTCCCCGGTTTGCCAAAGCCGGTCTTAAGGGACAGGAGCGGGACGTGATTCTGGAGCTGAAGCTTCTGGCGGACGTGGGTCTGGTGGGCTTTCCCAACGTGGGTAAATCCACCCTGCTTTCCGTCACCTCCAACGCCCACCCGAAGATCGCCAACTATCACTTTACGACCCTGTATCCCAATCTGGGCGTTATTTATGTAGATGAGGGCGTGTCCTTCGTCATGGCGGACATCCCCGGCATCATTGAGGGCGCCGCCGAGGGCGCGGGTCTGGGGCATGATTTTCTCCGGCACATTGACCGCTGCCGCCTGCTTGTTCACGTTGTGGACGTGTCCGGCAGCGAGGGGCGCGACCCCGTCGAGGATTTTGACGCGATAAACGCGGAGCTGCGCGAGTACAATCCGGAACTTGCTGAGCGCCCGCAGATAGTCGCGGCCAACAAATGTGACCTGCTGGGCGACGACAGGGAGAACATCGACCGTCTGCGCGCCAGAGCCGAGGAGCTGGGCTATGAGTTCTTCGAGATGAGCGCCGTGACCCATGAGGGCACGCGCGAGCTTATCAAGGAGTGCGCCCGCCGTCTCGCGGAGCTGCCGCCGATAGCGAGCTATGAGGCCGACTATGTCCCGCCGGAGCCTGTTATCGACACATCCGAGGAGCTTGAGATCCGCCAGTTTGACGATATGTGGATCGTCGAGGGGCCGTGGCTCCAGCGCCTTGTCGCAACGATCAACTTCGGCGATTACGAGAGCCGGATGTACTTTGACAAGGTCCTGCGCGAGGCCGGAGTGTTTGAGCGCATGGAGAAGATGGGCGCCAGGGACGGCGACACCGTCAGCATGTACGACCTGATGTTTGAATACAAAGACTGATAATCAAATACTGAAAAAGACTTGGCCAAAGCCAAGTCTTTTTTTGCGCTTCATATTGAGCGCGGAGCATATTTGTGGTATAATATATTATTCGAACTAATGTTTTGATTCTGGAGACAGCTATGGATAGATTCAAGCTCGTGTCGCCGTATCAGCCGACCGGCGACCAGCCGGAAGCGATAGACGGCCTTGTGGCAGGCATTGAGAACGGAATAGACGAACAGGTGCTGCTCGGCGTCACCGGCTCCGGCAAGACCTTCACGATGGCAAACGTTATCGCCCGCGTCAACCGGCCGACGCTTGTTCTGGCGCATAATAAGACGCTTGCCGCGCAGCTTTGCAGTGAGTTCAAGGAGTTCTTTCCTGAAAACGCGGTAGAGTATTTCGTATCATATTATGACTATTACCAGCCGGAGGCGTACATCCCGCATACCGACACCTTCATCGAGAAGGACTGCGCGATAAACGACGAGATAGAACGCCTGCGCCACAGCGCGACGGCGAGCCTTTTCGAACGGCGCGACGTTATCGTCGTGTCCTCGGTGTCCTGCATCTACGGCCTGGGCGACCCGATAGACTATGCCAACATGGTCATATCCCTGCGCCCAGGGCAGACGAGGGATTTTGACGAGCTGCTGAGAAAGCTCATCGAGATACGCTATGAGCGCAACGACATCGCCTTCGAGCGCAACATGTTCCGCGTCCGAGGCGACACGGTCGAGATCTTCCCCGCGTATTCAAACGACAAGGCCATACGTGTTGAATTCTTCGGCGACGAGATAGACCGCATAAGCGAGATAAACGTCGTGACCGGCATGCCGACGAGGATACTGAACCATGCCGCGATATATCCCGCCAGCCACTATGTCACGACCAAGGAGAAGATGGCCGCCGCCATCGACGAGATACGCCGCGAGTGCGACGAGCGCGTCAAATGGTTCGAGGAGAACAACAAGCTCATCGAGGCGCAGCGCATCCGCCAGCGCACGGATTACGACATCGAGATGATGCAGGAGCTGGGCTACTGCACCGGCATCGAGAACTATTCGCGCATAATCTCGAACCGCGCGCCGGGTAGCGCGCCGATGACGCTGCTTGACTATTTCCCGAAGGACTTTCTGCTGTTTGTGGACGAGAGCCATGTCACTCTGCCGCAGGTGCGCGCAATGTACCGCGGCGACAGGGCGCGCAAGGAATCGCTTGTTGAGTACGGCTTCCGCCTGCCCTCGGCCTTCGATAACCGGCCTCTCAAATATGAGGAGTTCGAGCAGCGTATCCACCAGCGCGTGTACGTATCCGCAACGCCCGGCGAATATGAGCGTGAGCGCGCAGGGCAGATCGTGGAGCAGATCATCCGCCCGACGGGACTGCTCGATCCGGAGATATTCGTCCGCCCGATAGAGGGGCAGATAGACGACCTCATCTGCGAGATAAACGAGAGAATAAAAATGGGGCTGCGCTGCCTGGTGACGACGCTGACCAAAAAAATGGCCGAGGACTTGTCGGCCTACCTCGGCAACGTCGGCATAAAGTGCCGCTATATGCACCACGATATCGGCACGATAGAGCGCATGGAGATAATCCGCGATCTGCGTCTCGGCGAGTTCGACGTGCTGGTCGGCATAAACCTGCTGCGCGAGGGACTGGACATTCCGGAGATCGGCCTTGTCGCGATACTAGACGCCGACAAGGAGGGCTTCCTCCGCAGCGAAACGAGCCTGATCCAGACCATCGGCCGCGCCGCCCGCAACGCCGAGGGCTTGGTGATCCTGTACGCCGACACCGTCACGCCCTCCATGCGCGCCGCCATGGACGAAACGGAGCGGCGGCGGAAATTACAGGACGACTTCAATAAGGCGCACGGCATCGTGCCCCAGACCATCCGCAAGGGCGTGCGGGAGATGGTGGAGATCAGCCGCAGCGCCGAGGAAGCGTCCAAGCTCAGCAAGAAGAAGCTCTCCGACCGGGAGCGGGCGGAGACGATCGCCCGGCTGGAAAAAGAGATGAAGGAGGCCAGCCGTATGCTGGAATTCGAATACGCCGCCCTGCTGCGTGACCAGATCATCGAGCTGCGGGGCGAAAAATGATGCCCGGTCCGGAAGAATTCCGCCGCGACATCCGGACGGTCAGGTGCTTTATTCTGGCGCAGTGCCTGCTGATCCTGCTGTCCATGTGCGGCTTTGTTCTGGCCATCGCCTTTGCCGTGGGCGGGAACTGGCGGGAAGGCGCCGTGACCGCCGGTGTCTGCGTGGCTTTTGCGGGTGTACTGATCTGCCTTTTGTACAGGCAAAAGCGCCTGCGCCGGAAGGCGACCCAGTGTTACACCTTCCCGCTTCCCCATGCCTTCGGCTATGAGGAGGTATGCGCCGCGATAGAGAGTGCGCCGGGCGTTCAATGGAGGCACATCTGCGATGAGAACGCCCGGATCTGCCGGATCGAGGGAGCGTTTTCGTGGCGGGTGGCGCTGCTGCATCTGCCGGAGTTTTCTGCATCCGACTACAAGATCCAGCGCACCCGGGCCAACCGGATCGTCAACCACGCCCGTCCTGCAAAGCAGGAGGGGCCTATGTGGGAGGTCATGTCCAGAGCACGCGTCAACCTTGTGGTGTGCGACGCCGTGAACGACGCGCTTTCCCGCTATATCGGCACCCATGCCGGGCACCTGCTGCTGCGCAATGAGTGCGTCATCAACATGGCGGTGGCAGGCGGCAGTCTGCTGATGCCGCCTGTCCTCGGCGCGGATGTCAATGCGTCGGCTCTGAAGCGCTATGCCCGCAGCGCCGACCTGATCTGGTCGCTGCTGTGTCAAAACTCAAACGAACCGAGAACGAGTCTATGAAAAAGTACATTTCCTATATCTACGTGATCCTCAGCGCCGTGTGCTGGGGCTTTATCGGGTTTTCCAACCGCCTGCTCACCGGCGCGGGCGTGTCGCTGGGCAACCGGGTGTTTATCCGGAACTTCGGCACTCTGCTGGTGCTGACGGTGGTGTTCGGCCTGTTCCACCGGCAGGTATTCCGCATCAAGTGGAAGCACTTGCCCATCTTTTTGGGTTCCGGCCTGATCAGTATTCTGCTGCTGAGCATAGTGTATTTCAAATGCCAGACCATGTGCTCCCTGTCGGTGGCGGCGGTGCTGCTGTATCTGGCGCCCTCCTTTGTGGTCATATTCAGCGCCGTGCTATGGAAAACGCCGCTGACAAAGCGCAAGGTCATCGCACTGGTGGTGTCGCTGCTGGGCTGTGTCATGGTCAGCGGCGTGCTGGGGGGTGATACGACGGCCTCGTGGACGGGCATCGGTCTGGGCGTGCTGTCCGGACTGTGCTATGCCAGCTACACCGTGTTCGCCCACTATGGGCTGGCGCGGTACGAGAGCTACACCATGATCTACTGGACGTTTCTGGTGGCAGGGCTGGGCTCGATCTTTTTCGCAGACTTCAAGACGCTGCCGCTGGCCTTTTCCGGCACGCAGGGCATCGTGGGCACGTGCGGTGTGGTGATCGTAGCCACGGTGCTGCCCTACATCTTCTATACGAAGGGGCTTGAGGGCGTGGAGAGCGGCCGGGCGTCCATCATCACCAACATCGAGCCGGTGGTGGAGTCGCTGATGGGCGTGGTGGTGTTTCACGAGAGAATGACCGGGTGGATGATCCTGGGCGTTGCGTGTGTGCTGGGCGCGGTGATGCTGCTGGCAAGCGGAAAGGAAGCGGATGGAGCGAAGCAGAGGGCTTGACGGCGGGACGCTGAAGCTAATTGCAGCGGCGCTGATGCTTATAGACCATGTGGGAGCGATCCTGCTGCCGGAGACGGTAATCTTGCGGTGCATTGGGCGGCTGGCGTTTCCCATTTTCGCGTTTTTTATCGCCGAGGGCTACGCCCATACCCGGGATTTTGGGAGATATTTCCGGCGGCTGGCAATTTTGGCGGTGGTGTCGGAGATACCGTTTAACTTGGAAAACGGGGCGGTTTTCGACCCAGCGCGGCAAAATGTGCTTTGGACCTTTTGCCTGGCGCTGCTGACCCTCCGGGGGCTGGACCGGCTGCGCAGGGTGCCGGGGACTATCGGGTACGCAGGCGCGGCGCTGGCGCTGGCGGCAGGCTTTGCTGCCGG
>ERZ779869.2198-NODE-2198-length-16472-cov-12.139307_pt1 | contig 16472 bp, 18 predicted proteins | sample MGYA00511557_ERZ779869 | MGnify/ENA primary metagenome ERZ779869 (study PRJEB29588, sample SAMEA2154620) | human gut metagenome | biome: human gut; feature: human-associated habitat; material: faeces | place: Denmark | collected 2008/2010 ...
TTGAAACAAAGTTAGAGGGCATTTTATGGGGCTTTGCTGGCGCAGGTATCTTCCCTGGAATTATGATGATATGCAAATATTTTTATTGGAGTTCCCCCAAGAATAAAGAGCAATACGAAGAACGTTTGGAGAACGACCGAATTGAGCAACATGACGAGTTGAAAACAAAAATTAGAGATAGAGCCGGAAGATATGCTTACGGCATAGGACTGGTGGTTATTTGTTTCTCTATTTTGGTTTTCGGTATTCTCGGAGCATTGGAAGTCATTGATAATGCACGCATGATTGTACTCTATCTCAGCGGATATTTAATGTTTCAAATTATCACAGGAATTATCATTTTTAATAAGTTGATGAAAAAGTATTAAGGGAAATCTCTTTAGGAACTAAAGGGCGCACTGCTATACTCTCCTATCGGGAGTATAGCACAAGGGATGATGACGGGAATGTGGAGGATAGCGGAACTCTGCTGCTGCGCATGGTGTGTTGCACAAGGCGCTGCAGCAGGCGGTGGTAATCGGTTATCTGCGCTTCAATCCTGCCGATGCCTGCAAGCTGCCTCGCGTGGAGCATAAGGAGATCAAGCCGCTGGAGGGGTGAAAACAGAAAAAAGGAGCGGAGCTGCGCCCCGCTCCTTTGCTATCTACAAATCGAAGTCCAAGCAATTTTTCCTTTAAACGCGGATATTATCTTCATCAATCGATAATACCGCTCATCACATCACGATACGTCTTATCCAAAAGCTCGCGTAAATCCGATGTGTCCGCCTGATAGCGTTCATTATTGATCGAAATGGTATCTTCATCCAGTTCAACAGGGATATCTTTGTCCGATATTTGAATCCAAAAATAGTAAAAGCTATCCGACATCCTGTCTACTTGATCCGTTGTTTCCTGCACATCCAGTTCATTGATAGCACGCACGATCTCTTTCACTCGGTCATCGTTTGTCACCATATAATTCGGCTCATTTTGAGGGTAAATTTTAAAACTGATATAGTTAGCGTTTTCGGCGTCGAGCGGAAGTACGCTGTGATCGTGGCAAAAATAGGCGATAGCCGAGACGATCAGGATCAAACCGAAAATGCAAAAAAGTTTTTTCTTCATCGCTGGCAGCCCCCTTGAATACTGTTTTTAAATTCACTGATATTTTAAGTATATCATGCAAAAGCAGCCGCAGCAACTTTTTCAAGCCAGTTGTGCGCTTTTTGGTGCGCTTTTGGAGTTTTCACGCATTTTCGCACTGTGCGTTTCGCTCTCAAAAGTTGCAAAAAAGCCTTGAAATCATACGATTTCAAGGCTTTTAGCTGGTCCGAGTGGCGAGACTTGAACTCGTCGATGGGCGAAACGGGGTGTGATACCCCTTATTTTTTTGTGCTGAGACATGCGCTTTTCAAGGTTGCAAGCGTCAATTCATGTCTCCTGATGTTATCGCCTGATAGAGCCTAAAGGGAAAACGTAAGGGAAAACTTTTATTACTTACAAGCACTCAATCGCATTTCTGCCGTAGCTTCATTTAAAGTTGGAGCGCGTCAGTGCTTATCAGGCCAGCCCTGCTTCTTCCAAAGAATCATATAAACGGACAACTTGGACACCGCCTGGGTTTGAAAGAGATGCCTTCATAAGCGGTCCACTCGTTGCGCCGTTATTCCCACCTTGATAGAAATATACATACTGACCTACCCTCAAGAAATCTTCATTTGCAGTAAAGCGTTCAATTTCCTTTTTGAGAAAATGCTTTTTCTCAAAAAACGATGTATATACAGCCCCTTCAGCAATCTCTCTGATATTTCCACTCTGGTATTCGACTTCTTTGATTGTTCCGCCCTTTGCCACATATATCAGGCAATCGGGATAAGATTTTGCAACAGCTCTTAGCATATAACTATCATCCATCGAAACATCTAGTTCCGTCTCTCTTTGGTTTCCATTTTGAGTATTCAGTTTAACTATACGTTCTTTAGTAATAAAGGACGCACCTACAGCGCCTAAATAAAAAGTCTCTTCATTCTCAACATGATAGATATTGTTATATTTGTCCTGTAGATTACAAATTGAGGCTATAAATTCACCACCGTAATTGTAAAGAACTACTTCGGAGCAGCCATAATTCTGGACTAAAATGTACAATCCATTACTTTGTGCACACACATCGACCTGTGTCGCTGGAATATCCTCATTCCAAGTCAACCGAATAGCACGTTTTGTGTTTACCTCATATATATAGATTTTGTTGCGATCGCCATTATACACAAGGACAATTTTGTTACCGCATCCGCTTATTTTCCAGCTGTCATATTTGTTTTGGGCTTGAAGTTCTATCTTTTCATACTTCATTGTATTCAAACTGATTTTTAATAATCCTTCGCCACAGCCGCAGTACAAATCATCATCCACTGAATAATACTCTCTTTGTCTTGCATCCGAAATGTAAGCTTGACCATCGTAAATATCTGACTCGTACATTACTTTCTCTGCACGAGTATCAAGGCCGAAAAATGCAACGCTGCCATTTTTCTTATTAACCCTCATCTGCTGCATATTATGAGGACAATCATAACGGTTGGGTTGATAGACAATTAAATAATAGCTCTGAGTTTCATAAACTGCAATAGGCTTCGAATAGAATCCTACATTTACGGAAATAAACTCGCAATTTTTAGCAGCCCAGCCAATTATGCGGTCTATAGCATCTTCTGCGCTCTGCGAAGGGACTATGACACTCTTCGTATCTGCCTCCGTATCACATAAAGCAACAGAACTGTTTCCCTCTGTCAGGCCTTCATTTGCCGCATCTGCACTGACTTCATCTTTCGCCCAATCGGGCTTGAAGTTTGCCCATTCCTCTTCTGTGGACGGCATCGGCAACAGATACTTTCGTGCCACGCCCCTGATATTCTCATACTCGAAAAGAGCATTGTCGCGCTTTTCCGGATCGCGGGAATTATAAATCAGCAGCGCACTCAGAATGCGAGCGTTGACCTCTGCGTTATAATCCCTGTTTACCAACGTCTTAAAAAGCCTCACAGCATCGTCGTAGCATCCAAGCTTTAAATCTGCATAGGCGCACAACTCAAGTGCGTCATTTGCATTTCCTGCATGCGCCTCCGCTTCGCCCAACAGTTCTCTTGCTTTCTCTCTATCATTTTCATCGTTTAGGTCAAGCAGATCAATGTACTCTAACGCCCATGCCGAGGTGATTGCGTCTTGGCGTAACAGATTGAACTTGTTGAGTTTTCTGTAATGTTCAAAGCATTCAATCGCCCGCTCTTTGTACATAGTCCGCATACTATCACTAATGTCCAAATTCTCGCTGCGATAAATACTGTTTGCCGTGCTGCCCATCTGATACCAGAAGTGAGGATATGCTTTGAACTTATCCTTCATAAAGCTCAGACTGTTGTACCGCTTGATGGGATCATCTTCAAGCAATGTGCTATTATAATCTTTTACCTGTTGATCGGTTAGCCGGTATTCATCGGGGAAATTGTATGTCTTCGCTAATTGCCATGACGTCCTGAATAACGATTGCCGCAAGCCGTTGAGCATTTCAAGGTCGCTTTTCTCAATCTGCCAATGTTCTCTTTCCTGTCCTTGCTGATATTCAGCCTTATTCCGCCGGTAGTTCATATAGCTAATACCGACTTGAGTCGCTAAATTCATGGCTATGGCAATCGGATTACCAGTGGCGAATATCAATCCCAAGTGGGGAACTGCGGACCAGACTGCATTTTTCATTCTATTCTGATATTCGGCATCTATCAGCTTTTTATCCTCTGCCGAAATATAACACGAGTTAATCGTATCTATCATGCGTTCAAAAATTTCCAGAAGTGCCTCGTCTTTTGGCATTTTTTCAATGTTCAGGTTATTCAGAATATTGTCATACTCTTGCATCAAGATGCCAATATCGTTGTAGTCAACAATTTGTCCGATTGAAACCGTGCAGAGGTTCAATGCATAGGCTGCCTTTAATTGATCGTTAGTACACATACTTTCTCTCCTTTTTATTTATAAATCAATCTCCATTATAATTGGAACATGGTCAGATATGTTTTTTCGATAATACTCAAAATCCCCACCGCAATACTTTGAAACAGCATCAACTGCATAGCAGGAAACACCTTTAAATGGAGAGGTTTCTGGGCTATAGGTGAAATGATCATAATTGTTAGCATAATTTGAAAGAATCCCTTGCGAAGTAGGACTACTGTTGTTTCGCAGGGTAGTCAACTGCTCTTGAATCGTGATCACACTGTAGGGGTTTCTTCCACCGGTGCATCTATAGACTTCATTTAGACTGGCCTGTGAAATTTCAGGTGAAATGCTTAATCCTGGCCTGACAATATTTAGGTTGTAATCTCCCATCGCTATTGTGTAAGCGGATCGAAAGTTTCCATATCGTTCCCTATTGATTCTGGGATATATTTCCTGTACAAGCGTATCAAACTCAATCTTCCGCTTTTCAATCTCGGGGATTGTATTTTTCCCAAAATAGATATGTATGTTGAGTAAGCGCAGTTCATTGAATCCCCCGTGGCACGGCTGTAGACGTATATAATAAGGAGCTCTGGCAAACATCCGACAATCAACATTTTTTACATCTTTGGACAGGGAATTGATAATTCTCGGTTCAAACTGCTTATCACTATCTAATCGCCCTGATTCTGCAAGTTTAAACTTTAGCGTATTCCATATATAAGCATATCCTTCGCCACGCCTATCATTTGCAATGATTTCATTTAGTTTTGATATATCTGTCGTGTCCTTTGGGGACGCCCAGCAAAACCCCCAACTACTGAATCGTCTTCTTACATTTTCTTCGAGCAACCGCTGCACGCCCTTGCCTTCACTCAAAACCTCTTGGAAAGCGACAATATCCATTTTCTCCCCGTGGATAATTTCAGCTATTTTTTTAAAGTCCCTGCTTGGATAGGCTCCAAAATTTTTCATATTGAAGGACCCAATTCGATATTTCATAACTAAATCCCCCTAAATTGTAGCCTCAATAAAGTCTCCCTGACTTCTCAGCCACATTTCAATTCCTTTGCCGAATGCTTCGGCTTCTACCGTCCAGCCGTTTTCATCCTGCGAGAGAATGCGCGCTGTCGGAAGACGGTCCAGCACCGCTTCGATGGATGGCCCACTGTAGCGAAACTTCACACGCTCCAACTTCCCCCCATACATGAACTGAATGCGCTTACGAAATTCACCTTCTTCAAAGCGACTGGTGTACGGTATACGGAAGTGCTCGTCCAGTACCTTGAAGGAGTGAATACGATCGATACGATAAATAGTCGGGAATAGATCGTCGGGATTCTCAAAATCTGTCTTGTCTTCCAAAAAGGCGGTCAGATAAAAGTAATACTCTGAAAACATGATTCCGACCGGCTGCACCCGACGGCGGACCAACCGCGGCTCTTTCATGCGTTCATATTCGATCTCTATAATTTGCTGATTTTTGATCGCCTGCCCGATCTCCCACAGTCCATCCAGAATCGGACGGTTGTGGTGCGGCTCTACATAATGCAGCTCCTCATTTGCGATTAATGCCTTGACCGCCTTTTGACTCGATTCCGGTACAGCACAGAAGATCAGTTTATCAAGGATCGGAAGCATTTCATCTTTCCGCATGGAGCGGCTTTCCAGCAGGATTTTACAGACCGCAAGGATCTCGCTGTTGCTCAGCCCTTTCGGTGTGGCCTGTATCAGCCGATAGCCGCGCAGCTTGGTGTCATAAATGACATCTTGCTCTAAGTGCCGTTCGGCGAAAAAGCAGCGCAAGTCCTCAATGTCACGCTGAATGCTTCTCTGCGTGACATGAAAATCCTGCGCCAATTCTGATTTCTTCAAAACAGCTCCCTCACTCAAGCGGGAATAGATTTCAAGTAAGCGAGCTGATTTAACACCGTTCTGTTCCATGATGCCCTCCCAAATCATGTACTGCAAAACACATATTTATATCTGATAAATATAATAATATATCTATACAGTCATGTCAAATATTGTCTCTCTCCGCTAACATAATGGCAGGAGATGAAGTGCGATGAAAGATATCTATGCTGACAAGTATCTGCAACTCGGCTTGAAAATAGCGTACTACCGCAAACTGCGCGGACTGACACAGGAAATGCTCGCCGAGCAGATCGGTGTATCTGCTGCGTTCATCGGCCATGTCGAAGCGCCGAATATCAATAAGGCCATTTCGCTCGATACACTGTTTGATATCGCCGCAGCACTCGATGTTCCGCCGCACAGGTTTTTGATGTTCGACGATGAGTAAGCTCGGTCCGTATTTGTCTATATTGTAGCAAACAGGGTAGACAGCAAATGTCACTCTTGGAAAATATTATAAAAAAGAAGGTGCAGGGATTTCTCCCTGCACCTTCTTTATTTTAGTTTGGAGCTGCTTTGAATGTACTCTACCAGCGCGGCCTTTGGGATTCTCCACACACGACCATTGCGATAGCCTCTGAGTTTACCTGTGTTTAAAAGTCCATATATTGCATTGTATCCGATTTTTAAGGCTTCGCAGGCTTCTTCAACGGTCAGAATATCATCGTAGCTTTCAAACATTTATTCTCTCCCCTTTACTACGCCGCACTGCATCCGGAGCGGGCACAATGCCGGATCAGCCATGCAGCGGTCACACAAGCAACCCGCCTGTCTTGCAGTGCGCTGACGACGCGGATTCGCCTTTCGGTCATAAAGGTCAAGCTTCTCGATCTCCTGCATGATTGCCGGTTCGCTGCGATGCAATGCAACTGCAATCTCCGAAATACCGCAGCCTTCACAAAACTTACGAGTCAGTGTCGCCACCTCGTTTTCTGTCCAATATTCGCCCTCTCGTTCAGGGCGGATCATTCGGTTTCGCAGCTTTTGAAGTTGCTGCCTTTTGTCGTTCATCATGGCAATTTACCTCGCTTTTTGGGCCTGTTTTTACCTTGATGTTGCTTTGCTTTTCGTAAAATTGCAATTATTTGATTAGGTATTATCCCCATGAAGCACCGCGGAGTTGTCTGCGGTGTTATTTAATTAAGGAGGATTTTACCGTGAACATCTTACTTGTCGAGCCCAACACCGAACCCCGTCCCGTCGAGATTGACGGCTCTCTCGCATCTATGCAGTCCCTTGTCGGCGGCCTCATCGAAGCCGTCTATCCATTTTCAGATCCTGTCGCCTTGATCTGCAACGACGAGGGCAAGCTGACAGGCCTGCCGCAGAATCGCCCCTTGAAACACCCCGAAACTGGTGAAGTCTACGACATTGTCTATGGTACATTTTTCGTATGTTCCGTGCCAGCCGATAGCGAACATTTTGAATCGTTATCGGACGACTTGATTGAAAAGTACCGTGAGATTTTTGCCCTGCCGAAGCTCGTTTGCACTGACTGCGGAGAAGAATTTCCCAAGGATGAGCTCTACCCGTTCAGCGGCGAGCTTCTCTGTCCGGACTGTCTGGAAGCCAAAACCGTTCTCTGTTCCCACTGCGGTGAACGCATCTGGCGGGATGACAATGCCGGAGACGAATCCACACCGCTCTGTCAGGACTGCTATGACCGTCACTACACAAACTGTCACAACTGCGGCGACCTTATCCGCATCAGCCAGACCTATTACGCCTGTGAGAGTGATGGAAACGAATATCCGTTCTGCTATGACTGCTACACCAGCCGCACTTCCCACAAGCCGATTCATGACTACTACTACAAGCCCGAGCCGCTGTTCCGCGGGGACGGCGATCGCTTCTTCGGCGTAGAGCTGGAAGTGGACGGCGCTGGTGAAGACGACGACAACGCCGCCGAAGTCATATCTATTGCCAACAGCAACGGCTTGGAAAATCTCTACTGCAAGCATGACGGCTCACTAGACGACGGCTTTGAGATGGTGACACATCCCATGACGCTTGCCTATCATCAGGCTGAAATGCCGTGGGCCGCCATCTTGCGAAAGGCCGTGCAGATGGGCTATACCAGCCATCAGGCGGGCACTTGCGGACTTCACGTCCACGTCAACCGCGACGCCTTCGGTGAAACAGAAGCACAGCAGGACGCCGTGATTGCCCGCATTTTATATTTCTTTGAAAAGAATTGGGAAGAGCTCTTGAAGTTCTCCCGCAGAACACAGTACCAGTTGGACCAGTGGGCCGCTCGTTACGGCTATAAGGACCAGCCGAAAGAGCTCTTGGACCATGCTAAGAAGAGCGCTCACGCCGGTCGCTACACCAGTGTTAACCTCACGAACAAGAACACCATCGAATTCCGCATCTTTCGCGGAACACTCAAGTACAATACGCTCATTGCCACACTGCAGCTCCTTGACCGGATCTGTGATGTGGCTCTTTTCATGTCGGACGAGCAGGTCAAGGCGATGTCTTGGACGACCTTTGCCTCCGGCTGCACCCAGCCTGAGCTGGTGCAGTACTTGAAGGAGCGTCGCCTGTACGTCAACGAGCCAATCGAAAGCGAGGCGGAGGTCTGATATGTGCTGCTTATTCGGCCTGATCGACAGCCGGGGTCAATTCAGTGCCAAGGAAAAGAGCCGCATCCTCTCCGTATTGGCGACGGAATGTGAAGAGCGCGGTACAGATGCCACCGGCATCGCGTACTGTTCTCACTGGCATTTGAGCATCTATAAGCGTCCCATAGAGGCTCACCGGATGCGATTTCATATCCCAGCAGAAAGCAGGGTCATCATGGGCCATACCCGTATGACCACACAGGGCGATGCGCGGAAGAATCGAAACAATCACCCATTCCTCGGCTACGCGGAAAACAAGCCATTTGCCCTTGCCCACAATGGAGTTCTATGGAACGACGGCATTCTTCGCCGCACCAAGCAGCTGCCGAAAACAAGGATCGAGACGGATAGCTACGTGGCCGTTCAGCTCATTGAGCAGAAAAATGCCCTCGACTTTTCCAGCCTTAAAGACATGGCGGAAGCGGTCGAGGGCTCTTTTACATTCACCGTGCTGGATCAGCGGGAGAATCTGTACTTTGTGAAGGGGGATAATCCGCTGTGTCTCTATTACTACCCCCACTGCGGCCTGTACCTGTATGCGTCCACTGAAGCTATCCTGAACCGCGCGCTGAAACGGCTGCATCTGCCCATCGGCAAGCCGGAGCGCGTCGAGTTGAACTGCGGAGATATTCTGAAGCTTTGCCCCTCTGGGCAGATGGAAAGAGCCTCTTTCAACGCGGCGAACCTGCTTTGCCCATGGAGCAGCTTTTCGCTGTATCCCGTGCAGAGAAAGGCCGTCCCGCAGCAGCACAGAGCCGAGCAGGAATATCTGGATACGCTGAAAGGTGTTGCCGCCTACTACGGCTACGAGCCGAGCTCCATTGACGAGCTGCTGGATGTGGGCTTCTCTACCGATGATATTGAGGAATTGTTATATGAAGGAGTGTATTAACCATGTCAGGAAAAGCTAAAGTGAAGTCTAATTATAAGGTGCGTGGCAGCAGCGTCGATCTGTACTGCTCCGTACATATGCACCGAGCCAAAGCACGCAGCAAATCACGGTGCAAGGTCAGTGCTCGCGGCAAAAAAAGATGAAGGGAGGGTACGAGATGGATTTAGGCTATGTGACGGTCGGCATGGTGCTGACTCTTTTGGTCCTGTTCATTGCAGAAGGCATTTGTGCCGCGCTCAGAGAAAAAGGAGGCGGTTCCTGATGCCCATTTTCTTTGCGGCAGTCGGCACACCGCTGTACGACCTCGCAGCGGGTGCGCTGTTGGGCGCCAACGTGTATGTCATGATTCGCGGTGGGAAAGGCTATCTCAAAGGACGGAAGAAGTGAGCCTTTTCTGATACGGGGAAAAAGGAGAGGGGACGGCCCGTAGGCCCAAAGCCAACGCGTTGCGTGGCTTCGAGCCTCGTCCCCTCTCCTTCGCGCTGCGGCGCTCATCCTCACCCCTCACGGTGAGATTCTATTTTTTATAGATACTTCTCTGTTCCAATGTTCCAATAATTTTTATAAAGTGAAAAATAAGAGAAAAGGGATAGATATTAAGCGCAAATATAGTTTACTTTTCGTTGGAACATTGGAACAAATCAAAAAAGCCTTGCTTTGGTTCGTTGACATCTGTCTGCAAACCTCTTATAGTTGACATTGGATATAGCCCTTATGTCCAATAAAAACAATGGAGGAATTTGCTATGGATGAGACTTTTCAGGGTTCAAATAAATTCGGTACCACGGATCTGTTCTTTAAACTCGGGATTGGTCAATCTGCAAAACTGGCAATGGTTAAGGCTCGTGAGGAATTAGAGCTTAAAATACCGTTATTAGACAAAGTTGATATAAATTCCATTGTTAATCTTACCGCTCTGGTGTTCTTGGAAGAATGGCTGGAAAATGATCAGAATGCGACTCAGACTGTTCACTCTTTTTACTATTACCCATACACCCTAAAAAGTGAATTGAAAGGTATTAAAGGGAGTATTCCGACTGATGAAGATGAGGCCGGTATAAAAGCGCTGCGAAAAGCTGAAAGCGTCTTCAAAAGCATGAGTGAGCTGCGCACGGAGCAAGCAAAAGAAGAAGGTATAAAGGAACCTGCTATCGCTGATATGACGAGCAAGGGACGTTTTTATAGCTTCATTGATCTGCGGTTTATGGAACTGTATAAAACTCTGGCGGAAGAATGCCGTCAGCTTGAAATTTTCGATCTTTTTGCGCGGCGGAAAGAGCTGATGATGCTCACAACCAAGAGCAAGAATCCGTATGATTTCCTGAAATCGACTTATCTGGCGTATTACGATATTTTCAGAAAAATCAGCGAAATGGGAGATGACGTTGAAAAGGTCTACGAAGATGCCTGCAAAAATGACAGCAAAACAGCCATCGACAAAACGATCGAAATAGCTGGAAAAAAAGCCAGAAAGTATGTTGTCGCGACCATGCAGATCCACAAATTTGAGATGGCATTTCGCTTCCACCTTATTGCTCTCTTCGCGAAATGGACCGTTGACCATCAAATCGATGGCACAGAACTGAATGACTTTCTTGCTCGCATGTTCGTCCTTTGCAATCGATATGAATACTCGTTGGTGGTCGATGGCAAAGATTCCGCAAAGATGATCGACCTTCCGTGGGAAATTCTCTTCTGTGAAGATACAATTTCGTCGCTGTCCGGCGAGGATGAAAAGAGCGCAGAGGCTTCATTTGAACACTTCGTTGAGTTCCGTCGTCTCCTTGCTGCCAGCATTGCCAGCATGAACGCAATGTTTCCGCCGAAGGAAATGCCGTCCTGGGCGGATCAGGACTTCTTCAAAGCATACACATTTATTCGCAATGCCCACCCCATTGCGGAAAAGATCAGCGAGTATAAACCCTCTCAGCTCGATGATGAAAAGTATTACCGCCGCATCGTTGAAATTTATCAATACATTGATTCCGATAAAATTCAGGAAGGCTCGGTACTTCCGCTTAGCAAATTCCGAAAGGCGATGAAAGAATCCACAAGCCGGAAGGAAAAGCCTCGGGCATCTGAGACATAATATGAGGAAGCCTCCGCCAGTATTGGCGGAGGTTTCGTTTTTGCTGTGAACTTTTTGTTCCTACGTTTTGTCCCCCCAAAATGCTATGATCAGCATATCGAAAGGAGAGTACGCAGCACAGAAACAAAATTGCGGTTTCTAAATTGATAAAAAGGAGGCGTTTTCAGCGGAATTTAAATGTGATAGTCCTGATCTCGATGCCCTTTGGCGGCAGGACATGCAGGACGAGCGGAACCAGCAGGCTTTCAAGGACGCGCTTCGCTCCACCGATCCCGACGAAGTGGACATAGAGCATAAAGAGTGCGAATGGAAAATGACGTGGGATGACGATGCGTGGGACCGGGCACGGGAATTTGAACTTTTCGACCCGGAGTACCCGGTCGAGGAGCTTGAAGCTCAGGAAGAAGCCGACGTAAACCAGCGCTTGCCCGCGCCGGTTCAGACGAATACCACCCAGAGCGCGGCTCTGGTAAAAACATCGGGCAGCCCTGCGGCGATACAGCCTTTCCACGGAGCGGTGCTCTCGCGTCCTGCTCAAAACGCTGTTCGTGGTCGTGTCGGTTCTGGAAATAATATCACACCTTATGAGGTTGCACAAGGCCTGATCCAGACGATACCAATGTTTTGTATTAGGAAGGGATGGCTGGTATACCAGCAGGGACACTATGCCCTGAAAAGCAGCGAAGATATAAAGAGAATCATTATGGAGGTTTGCAGGCCTGCTGTCGAACAGTGCGGCAGCGCAAATTTTGTCGACCAGATCTTCAAGATTTTAAAGACAGAGCCGAGGCTTTTTATCCGCCCTGACTTCAATTGCAACTGTGTCGCTTTTGACGACTGCGTCCTTGACCTCGACCGCTGGGAGGTACTTGTACCGACGCCGACAATTCTGGTCACGACACATCTCCGGGCATCGTTCAGCCGCGGCGAACGGACGGATTGTCCTGAATTCAAGAGGTTTTTAGCTGATGTCACGCTTGGCAATCCCGTCCTACAGGAACGGATCTGGCAGGCCGTTGGCTATCTCCTTGTCCCCGATCAGCATGGAAAAGCGATCATCTTGCTCCAGGGCCGCAAGCACTCTGGAAAGTCTGTTCTGGTCAACGTCGTGAAACGTTGCTTTGATGACGAGCTCGTTGTTGCCCTTTCGGTGAACGAGTTTGACCGTAGGTTTGCGACGTCGAGCCTGTACGGAAAAAAGCTTTGCGTAGACGCAGATCTGTCCGACGAGCGGCTCAGCAGAGATGCGGTCAGTGTACTGAAAAAGCTGACCGGCTCGGATTCTATTTCGGGGGACGTGAAGTTCGGCGATTATTTGCAGTTTGAAAATAGCGCCAAATTTCTCTACGGCAGCAACCATGTCGTCCTGCTCCCGAACAAGGATGCCGCATTCTACGACCGGCTTGTCGTCATCCCGTTTGCAAGGACGGTTCCGTTGGATGAGCGCGATTTTCGGCTGGAAGAAAAGCTCAACGCTGAGCGCGATGCGATCATTGTTCAGGCGCTGGCCGCTTATCGCCGTCTTGTCAAGAGCAATTACCACTTCGCCGGTGATTTCCCGATCAACGCTGTCACCGAAGATGGCGGGGAGAGCGTCGCCGACAGAGTGGCACAGTTCCTGAGGGAGGACTGCGAAATTGCTCCCGGCGTGTGGACGCCCACTGAGAGGTTGTATAAATCGTTCGTCAGGAGGTTCGGCAATCTCTGCAACGACAGATATTTCTCGGGACTGCTCTTTTCGATTGCTTTGTCCGCCGGTTATCCTGTCGGCAAAGACAAGGATCGCACTTCCCCGAAGGCCAATTCTGTTTGGGGGTTTGAAAATTTGAAATTGAAGGAGAATGCAGATGGATAATTACCGCTATTACACTGTCGTTGGAGCAAACGGCGCTGCTGTCATGAGCAGTTGGAATCGGGCACAGGCGATGCGCCAGTACATCCGTAGGCCCAGCTATAAAGGCTTCAATGACTTCCAGGCGGCCTGCGACTGGGCAAGTGCCATGCTTGCAGATCGTTTCCCGAACGCGATTTTTGGGATGATTCCGTTCAAAATTAACAAAATGATCACCGTCCGCAGTCTTTTGAACGCCGCGGATAGATGCGAGGAGGATGTTTAAAAATGAAGAGCAGCTATGTTGTTATTATCAGCTGGACTGGTGCCGGTGTTTTGCACAGTATGAGCTAGGCGCTCAACCTGAAGCGCTTTTTCCCGAATCCCGAATTCGAGGAATTTGAAAATTATGAACAAGCGTGTCGCCGGGCGGAGGAAGCGCTGGCGGAGCGCTACCCTGAAAACGTGTACAGGAGGCAGGACCTTCGTGATTACAAAGATATTTATTGTTTTATCCTCAGGGAGCAGACGGGGGCGGAAGGGGGACAGCGCAATGCCGGATAAAGTTCCTTCCTGTAAAGATGGTGAGCTTCCGCTCGTTCTCACGGTTGCCGAGGCTGGGGAGGCACTTCGCATTGGCCGCACGGCGGCCTACAGTATCGTCCGCTGTGGAAAGCTCCGGAGCGTCCGCGTTGGCAGGACGATCCGCGTCCCGCGGGACGCGATTGCCGAGTTTTTGAGAGCTTAAAGAGAATGCGGGAGGAGTTCCCTCCCGCATTCTCTTTTTATCAACAGGCTTATGCGTTTTAAAGGAGGAAAAAATGGCGAGAAAGAGTAATTCACGCGCCGCGCAGGGTGCGGGCACGATTAGAAAGAAGACCGTCACACGCAATGGAGCGGCATACACCTATTGGGAGGCCCGCATCACGACGGGGTATGATCCCGGCACTGGCAGGCAGATCCAGCGCTCATTTTCAGGCAAAACCCAAAAAGAGGTGCGAGAAAAGATGCAGGCCGCGGCTGTAGAGCTTAACAGCGGGACTTACAAGGAGCCGCTGAAAATGACCGTGGGTGAGTGGCTCGATATCTGGCTCGTAGAGTATTTGGGCGGCGTGAAGCCGATGACGGTGCTGAACTACACACAGCATGTCAACAACCATATCAAGCCTGCGCTCGGCGCGATCAAGCTGGAAGCGCTCAACACACACGAAATTCAGAGCTTTTACAACGACCTGCAAAAGCCGCACGGCGACAAGGCGGGACTGTCCGCAAAGACCGTCAAGTGCGTGAATGGTGTGCTGCACAAAGCGCTGCAGCAGGCGGTGGCAGTCGGTTATCTGCGCTTCAATCCTGCCGATGCTTGCAAGCTGCCTCGCGTGGAGCGTAAGGAGATCAAGCCGCTGGACAGTGAGGCAATCACGACTTTTATGAAAGCGGTAGAGGGTTCCCGCTATGAAACACTTTATTTACTGACGCTGTTTACCGGAATGCGGCGCGGCGAGGTCTGCGGCTTACAATGGGAGTGTGTCGATCTGGAAAAAGGCACGATTCTCATTAACAAGCAACTGCAAAACATTCCCGGACAGCCGGGGAAGTATCGGCTTATTTCCTCTAAGAACGGAAAGGGCCGCAGCATCACTGTTGCACCTTTTATTGTCTCACTGCTGAAAAAGCATAAGGCGCAGCAAAGCGCAGAGCAGATCCGCGCGGGCAGCGCGTGGGAAAACAGCGGCTTTGTCTTTACGGACGAACTGGGCCGTCATGTTTCACCGCACAATGTGTATCACAGCTATAAACGTATTGTCGCATCGATCGGTATGCCCGAGGCTCGTTTCCACGATCTTCGCCACAGCTACGCAGTTGCCGCGATTCATGCCGGTGATGATATTAAGACGGTGCAAGGGAACCTCGGACACGCGACATCTTCTTTTACGTTGGATGTCTATGGACATGTGACGGAGGAGATGAAAAAGAGCAGCGCCGACCACATGGAAAAGTTTATCGAAAAAGTGTCTGGCGGTTGAGCCGTCAGACACCTTTTTTGACCTGTAAAGGGAAAACTAAAGGGAAAATAGCTTCCAAAAGACAGCAAAAAATCCTGTAACCATTGTGGTTACAGGATTTTTCGTTGTCATAACTCAACACTATAGATTTTTTGAAATTTGCTTTTAAAAAACGTCGTATGACAGCAAGAAAAACTTGATGCACAGAACTCACTTGTCTTTTGATTCTTCAGTTGTGTCAGAGACTGCTCCTTCCAGCAGATCTGTCACTACCTGATTAAGCTGTGCGGCATTCTTAGCAGTAATGACCGGCGTGTCTGACTGGGACTCAATGTCTTTTCTGGTTCGTCCAGCCACCTGACCGCCCGCCTTGGCAACTGCCAAATTCTCTTGGAAGGTCGTTGGTTTGCGATCTCTTGAAAACTGAGTGGTAGTGGCCTCCGCCAGCATATTCAGTACCAGTTCCAGCGTAGTCATGTTATCACGAAGGTTTTCCTTTTTCAAGCCCTTCAGATTTTTGTACTGCCGAGTGGACATGCCAGACCAGGCTCGGGAAATCTCGTCCGTGAGGATGGCGTACTCTACGCCTTTCTGCACACCGCGGGCATCCCATTCATCCGTCAGTTCTTTACGGACCTGGATGGCCTGCAGCCGCTGATTGATCCACTCACGGCTGTAACCCTTCTTGAGATAGGTTTCCAGAGCGCGGTCAATGGTCAGCTCCGGGTCGATGGTCTCCTCGATACGCTCTCGACCGACCTGTGCCAGCCACAACTTGAACGGTTCTGCCTTCGGGGAAGGAATAGACTGGATGATTCGGAGAAGCTGCTCGGTATCGGCTACATCAGTCAATCGTTTTTTGCCATCCGAAGCGGTCATTTTCAACTGGTTACAAGCTGTAACCGTTTCATTTCCCTCATCCTTCAGGCGTTTCTTCGTTACCTTCCAGTAGTTACGAGCTGCCTGATAATCTGGCTGATCAGTCAGCACAGCTACCACATCAACGACGGAAAAGTACCATTCTTCCTTTTCCTCATCCCATGCGGTTCGAATACGCTTGTTTTCGAACAGTTGGATATTATCGTTTTGTGCCATTTGAATCACCTCGTTCTGTCATGAATTCTTTCAAAAGTCCTTGG
>ERZ779869.2211-NODE-2211-length-16387-cov-5.364132_pt1 | contig 16387 bp, 15 predicted proteins | sample MGYA00511557_ERZ779869 | MGnify/ENA primary metagenome ERZ779869 (study PRJEB29588, sample SAMEA2154620) | human gut metagenome | biome: human gut; feature: human-associated habitat; material: faeces | place: Denmark | collected 2008/2010 ...
GATTTATCGCTTTTTGTATATACAAATGGTGTCACATCAATTGTAACACTACAAGTGTAAAGTTTTACAAAACCACTTGCTTATTTACAAGCAGTATGATACAATATGATTGTCTAAAGGTAGAGTTATTATAATAAATCTACAAAATATGACATTGGGAATTTAATTTGTAAATGGTGTTGAACGCTCAATGCTTTATACTGAGAATCCTAAAGTTTACAATGTAATGCCCACTTTGAATCTGGGTTTTATCCTAGAAAACTCACTTTAGATAAAAACAAGATAAAAATGTGTATATTACACATTTTTTTTCTTTCAAAAATAAACCAAATATGATATTATAGATAGTAGAGGTGAAGTTATGGTAGATAAAATAGTAAAAGCAATAGTAGGCCTATTCGGAGGAAGTGCAGCAACAGGAGGAAAACAACTAATAGTATTCATTATATCCCTAATGCCAATACTAGAATTAAGAGGAGGTCTAATAGCCGCATCAATCCTAAAACTGGACCCTTGGCAAAGCTATATAATAAGTATCATCGGTAATATCTTACCAATCCCATTTATCCTATGGTTTATAAAAAAAATAATCAACTGGATGCGCACAAAAAAATGCTTCGCAAAACTAACAAATTGGTTAGATAAAAAAGTTGAAAAGAATAAAACATCAATTGAAAAATATGGCTTCTGGGGATTAGTACTATTTGTTGGCATACCACTACCAGGAACAGGTGCTTGGACCGGATCACTAATTGCCAGCCTTTTAGATATGGATAAGAAAAAATCATTTCCTGCAATCTTACTAGGTGTTTTTATGGCCAGCATTATAATGATGCTAGTATCATTCGGTATCATCGGAAACATATTTTAGGTGAAATATGATAGAAGGCATAATAACAGGACTTTACACCCTAGCATCTCTAATAAAAAATAAAATACTCGCGGTAATTATTCTCACACTTGGCCTAATATATTTAATAGCAACAAACTATTTAAATATAGACATTATAAGAAATATAGATTTTAACAGTATTATGATTCTACTAGGAACCTATGGCGTATCAAAAATGTTTTTAAAAACAAACTTTATAGAATATCTAATAAACTCAGTAGTAGAAAGAGCATCAACATATAAATCATTAATAATTCTATTAATGACAATATCATTTATTGTATCAGGTCTAATAAACAACATAATAGTATTAGCATTCCTAATACCACTCATAGAAGAAATAATAAAAAAGAACAATATTAAATCAGAACTATTAATTGAAAACATAATTATATCATCAATACTAGGAAGCATAAGCACACTAACGGGCTCAAATAATACAATAATAATGGCATCTTACCTAAATATGAACTTCCTAGACTTTTTCTTTTATGACAATAGAATAGGTATATACATAATCACACTTATAATGTTCTTCATTCAAATACTTATCGTAAACATCTCCGTAAAAAATGAAGACTTTATCGGAACAACCAAAGAAGTAGAAATTAAAAATCAATTCAATGTATATTTATTCCTAACAATGATTGCCTTACTATTAATATCATCCCTAATAAACATCAAGTACTTAAGTGGCATAACAACAATACTATGCCTAATAGTAGGCCTAATCAAAAATAAAAAAATGGAAAAACTTAATTATGACAGCATAATAATATATGCTCTAATGTTTATCTACATATCCATAATAAAAAATATGGCATATCTAGACACCATAACAAACATAATAATCAAACTCGATTCACAAGCCCTTATATATACATTAATATTTGTTATATCAATAGGACTTTCATTCGTATGTGATCAAGTATTTGTATTTTATTTCTTAACCACATTAATCCCTAAAATAGTATTAAAAACAAATTTAATACCGATGCCACTAATATACATAACATATTTTGGCCTAATTGCTGGATTATTTAAACGAAAAGAAATAAAAAGCATAACAGCATATCAAACAATAATATGTATGCTAGTATCTTCCTATTTCCTAGTAGCATTCCTATACTTCTAAATAGAACAAAATTAAAATATTTAAAAACAAGAACTATCCCAAACAAGATAGTTCTTTTAATCATAATTTAATAAAAAAAATTACTTTTGCAAGCAATTATAAAAAATAATAACCATTAAAAATAAATGGCGGAGCAGGAGGGATTTGAACCCTCGCACCGGTATCCCGATCTACACCCTTAGCAGGGGCGCCTCTTCAGCCTCTTGAGTACTACTCCAAAACTACAAATACAATTTTACATTATTTTTTTTTATATGTCAACAAAAATGAGTTAATTATATAACTCATTCTTTAATTTCTCAATATTTTCAGTCATAATTGTTAAATAATTCGCACCGTTGTTGCGTTCTTCACTAGTTAAATTAGAAAGAGTATGAATATAAACAACCTCAACTTTGTACTCATCAACCAAAGCCTTTACATTTTCATCAAGCTCCTCATCCTTACGAGCAAAAATATAGCTTATCTTTTTTTCACTCATCAAACTCTTAATATCATTCAAAGTCTTATTAGTCAAACTATCCTTATCAAGTGAAAGAACATTAATATTATACTTTTTCAAAAACTTAAATAAATCATCAGTAACAACAATCGTATTAAAATCAGCATTCGTACCAATAACAGTCAAATTAGCATCCAATTTAGAAGCATCCAATTTTAAAGCATCATAATTAGCCTTTATTTCCTCAATCAAATAATAATTAGAAATATATTCCTCAAACCCATTTCTAATATTCTGCGTTAACTGTAAAAAGTTGGAAGGATCAAGCCATAACTCCTCATTACCATAACTAGTCTTCATACTAAGCGAAGCATTAATAATCTTCAAATTCTTATTATGCTCAAACAAAGGAACAACATAATCTTTCTCAGCACTTAAACCATTAAAAATATAAAGCCCAGCCTCGCTATAATCAGCAAGTTGCTTATCAGTTAAACTCGGATAAGTAAAAGGATCAACACCATTAGGATAAATACTCTTAATCGTACCATTTTCCCCATATAACCTACTAGTTATATATTCAAGAGGATAAACGGTTGTATAAATACTCGCGCCCTCCATTGTATCTCTCTTAAGACACCCCGTCAAACCAAATAAAATTAGTAAAAAAACTAATACTTTTTTCATATAATCACCAAAATAATTATACTATTTTAATAAAAAAAAGTAAATGCCAATTGTAAAGTAATAAAAAATCGTGTACAATATATATGAAAAGAGGTGAAAAAATGTTCGAAGGATTAAACATAGAAACCAGTAACCCTAAATTATATGAAGAAGCCTTTACCCATACATCATATGCCAATGAAAATGACACAAATAGTTATGAAAGACTTGAATATTTAGGCGACGCCGTACTTGAACTTATTATGAGTGAATATTTGTATAAAAAGACAAATTATGAAGAAGGAACAATGACAAAACTCAGATCTGCCTATGTCTGTGAAGATGCTTTGTATGAGTATTCACTTAAATTAGGTTTAAATAACTATTTAAGACTAGGCCACGGCGAGAAAGAACACGGCGGCAAATATAGAAAAGCAATAGTTGCAGATATATTTGAAGCCTTTATCGGGGCAATGTACCTAGACAAAGGATTAGACTACGTAAGAAATTACCTAAACGAAAAAGTAATATCACACATCAACAACAATTATGAATACTTCCACGACTATAAAACCAAATTACAAGAATTAGTCCAAACAGACAGAAAAAGCCTAGAATATATTCTAGTCAAAGAAGAAGGGCCAGCCCACGATAAAACATTTGAAGTCGAAGTAAGAATTGATGGAATCCTATATGGAAAAGGAATCGGTAATAGCAAGAAAAAAGCTGAACAAGAAGCAGCAAAAGAAGCATTAGAAAAGAGGGCAAAAAATGCTTAGAATAAAAAGGTTAGATAAATTAACAGATAGAAGCGTGCCATATGAAATATTTCTAAACGACATAAAATTAGGCGAAATAAAAAACAATGACATCGCACTCTATGACTTAAAAAATGGTGATTATAATTTGTATGTAAAATGCGGAGAAATGATAAGCGATAAAGTAACATTCAGTTATGACGACCACTCAACAATAGAACTAGAATGCTTTCCTAAATACTCAGACAGCAAAATAGTAAAAGCATTCTATAAAACAATAATGAATAAAAAAGGAATAACATTAAATAAAGTAAAAGATTTTTACGTTTAAAAGGAGGAAGAAATATGGGAAGATTCCCAAATATAGCAGCCGCCAAAGCAAAAACAGGCGCAGCAAGAGGAAAATTATATGGAATGTATGCTAAAGAAATATACTTAGCAGCAAAAAACGGTGGAACAACACCAGAAGGTAATCCAAGCCTAAAAAGATTAATTGAAAAAGCCAAAAAAGAACAAGTACCAAGTGATGTAATCAAAAGAGCAATCGATAAAGTTACAAATGGTGTAGGTGAGAATTACGAAGTACTAACTTACGAAATCTTTGGACCAAGTGGTTCAACAATGCTAGTTGAATGCTTAACAGACAATGTAAATAGAAGCGTAAGTGAAGTAAGAGCAGTAATAAATAAAAGTCACTTAAAAATGGGCGCAATGGGAAGCGTAGCATATATGTATGATAACCTATCAGTAGTAGGTTTCAAAGGCCTAACCCTAGATGAAGCAATGGAAGCCTTAATAACAGCAGACGTTCCATTTATTGACATTGAAAATGATAACGATATGGTTATTATATATGGCAACCCAAATGACATAAATAAAATAAAAGATGCCATTACAAATTACAAAAATGATATTACATTTGATATAGACGAAGTAACAAACTTACCAAAAGACAAAGTAAAACTAGAAGGCGAAGACCTAGAATTATTCCAAAGAGCCTTAAATCTATTCGATGAAGTAGACGATGTTGCAAATGTATATCACAATGTTGAACTATAAAAAATTAGTGACTAAATCCAAAGCAAACATTTTTTGCTTTTTTTCTTGTTATTATATTTGATTTTGTGGTAATATATTTCTAGGTGGTTATAATGCAAAGTACAATTTTACCAGCAGATAGATTTATAATTATTAATAAAACAATTTTTAATGATAATGACAGAAAAATATTAATGCGTCTATATCAACCAATAATAGGAGCCGATAGCGTTAGTCTATACTTCAACCTATGGAGTGAACTCGATAAAAATGAACTAATGAGTACCGATCACACACATCATTATCTAATTAATCTTCTAGGATTCAGTATAGATGGTTTTGTACTAGCAAAAGCCAAACTAGAGGCAGTCGGTTTAATAAGAACATACTTAAAAGAAGAGAGCATAAATACATACATCTATGAACTATATTCTCCCCTTAACCCAAATGATTTCTTTAATAACCCAATTCTAGCAACACTACTATTAAACAACGTTGGCAAAAGAGAATTTGATCTTATTCTAAGCACATTCAAAAGACCAACTATTAATCTAAGAGAATATAAAGAAGTAACATCAAAATTTTCCGACGTATTTATGATAACAAACATCGAAAAAGACTATAGTACACTAGACTTGAAAGCAAGAAACATCAATAACCTTGCATTTGATATTGGTTTCAGCCTAGATGAATGCCTAGCATCAATACCAAGTGAAATGTTAAATATTAGAACAATCAATAAAAGTACTAAAGAATTACTATTAAAATTAGCATTTATCTATGATTTAAACCTAGAAACAATGCAAACAATAATAAGAGAATCATTAAATGAAAAAAATGCTATTGATAAAGACAAAATAAGAGAAAATGCAAGAAAATATTATACCTTCCAAAATAGTGGAAAGTTGCCAAACATTGTCTTTAAATGTCAACCAGAATATTTAAGAAAACCATTAGGCGATACAAGTAAAATGGCTCAAACAATTTATATGTTTGAAACAACAAGTCCATATAATTTTCTAGCATCAAAAATGGGAACAAAACCATCAAAAACCGATGTTGCCGTTCTTGAACACCTTGTTCTAGATATTGACCTATCACCAGGTGTTATAAACGTTTTATTAGACTTTGTCCTTAAAACAACCAATAATAAATTAAATATGAATTATGTAGACGCCATCGCATCACAATGGAAAAAATCAAAAATAACAACTGTAGAAGATGCCATAAATATTGCAAGATCAGAATATAATAAAAGAAAACCCAAAACAAAAGTCGCAATTGAACCAGAATGGTTTGATAAAAAAATTGAAAAAGAAAATGCAACCGGTGAAGAAAAAGAAAACATCGATGAATTATTAAAGGAGTATAGATAAGTATGCTAAAATTAGATGAAGATTTTTTAAAAAGAATGAATGCACCTCAAATAGATTTAGATGAAGAATATAAAAAAGCTCTAAAAAATGAAAATTTCAAAGAAATGGTAAAAGAACTTAACCTAGATGAAGAAATCCTAAAAAAATACACAACCAATTTAATGGAATGCGCAAACGACTATTCAAACTGTAAAACTTGCCCTAATATAATGGAATGCAAAAACAAAGTAAGAGGGTATGCATACTTACCAACTAATATTGATAATCACATTGAATTTGGTTATAAATCTTGTAAATATTTAAACAAATTAAATGAAGAAAACAAATATAGCGATAATGTAACCCTAATAGGCGCTAACTCATATTTAAAAAATGCAAGAATGAAAGATATTTATACTGATGATAAAAGTAGATTTAATTGCATTAAATGGTTAAACAACTTCATAAAATCATATCCAAATATTAAAAAAGGCCTATATTTAAACGGAAACTTTGGATGCGGTAAATCATATCTAATTGCTGCAACATTTAATGAATTAGCAAAAAAAAATGTAAAAAGTGCCATTATCTTTTGGCCACACTTTATAAGTGAATTAAAAATATCATTTAACGGCGAAGGTAACTTCAATTACCTAATGTCTTTAGCACAAAAAACACCTTTGTTATTAATAGATGATATTGGAGCTGAAAACTTAACTGATTGGATACGAGATGAAATATTATGTACAATACTAAATACCCGTATGGAAGCAAGTTTGCCAACATTTTTTACATCAAATCTAAATATCAAAATGTTAGAAGAACACCTAAGTACAAGTAAAAGTGGCGTAGATAAATTAAAAGCCAAAAGAATAATTGAAAGAATAAATCAGCTATCTGAAAATATGGAAATGATTGGCGAGAATTATAGGAGTAAACAATGAAAAGACAAATAGTAAATTATAGAAGTGTAAATCAAAAAAGAGCAATTGTAGAATATATGAATGGTGAAAAAACTTTATTTGATACAAGTACAAATAAAGACATTTCTCATCCATACGATGAAATAAGTGATTTCAAGTATAATGAAGATTTAAATACTGAAGTATCACTAGTAAAATTAAAACAGCAGCTATTACAAAATACTTAAGCTTATTAGGACAAGCTAAATACGAAGCATACGATCAAATCGATGGTGCTCCAGAAGAAAGAGCAAGAGGTATTACAATTAATACTGCTCACGTTGAATATGAAACAGCAAACAGACACTATGCTCACGTTGACTGCCCAGGACACGCAGACTACGTAAAGAACATGATCACTGGTGCTGCTCAAATGGATGGTGCTATATTAGTTGTTTCTGCAGCTGATGGACCAATGCCTCAAACAAGAGAGCATATATTACTAGCTAGACAAGTTGGTGTTAAATACATCGTTGTTTACCTAAACAAATGTGATATGGTTGATGACCCAGAATTATTAGAATTAGTTGAAATGGAAGTTAGAGACCTATTATCAGAATATGGTTTCCCAGGAGACGAAATTCCAGTTATAAAAGGATCTTCATTAAAAGTACTAGAAAGTACATCAACAGATCCAAATGCACCAGAATATCAATGCATTAAAGAATTAATGGACGCAGTTGATACTTATATCCCAACACCAGCAAGACCAGTAGATAAGCCATTCTTAATGCCTATTGAAGATGTTATGACAATAACAGGTCGTGGAACAGTTGTTACTGGTAGAGTTGAAAGAGGACAAGTTAAGATTCAAGACGAAGTTGAAATCGTTGGAATTAAACCTTCTACAAAAACTATCGTTACAGGTGTTGAAATGTTCAAGAAAACACTTGACCAAGCTGAAGCTGGAGACAACATCGGAGCATTATTAAGAGGTGTTCAAAGAACAGATGTTGAAAGAGGACAAGTTCTTGCAAAACCAGGATCTATACATCCACATACAAAATTCAAAGCACAAGTATACGTTTTAACTAAAGACGAAGGTGGACGTCATACTGCATTCTTCAATGGATACAGACCACAATTCTACTTTAGAACAACAGACGTTACAGGTGTTATCGAACTAGAAGCTGGAACAGAAATGGTTATGCCAGGAGATCACGTAAACATGACAATCGAACTTATTACTCCAATCGCTATCGAAAACGGATTAAACTTCGCTATTCGTGAAGGTGGAAGAACAGTTGGATCAGGAGTTGTTTCTGATATAATTGAATAATCTATGAATATTTAGAGAATAAATAATCATAATATTAATAAGTAATTATTTAAGGATAGTAAGGCAGCTATCACGCCAGAGATGGTCTTAAAAGAGATGTGGGGAACGCCGTCCCACTAAATAATTACAAATTAATAAGAGAGGGTTAGCAATAGCCCTCTCTTAAAGTTTGTTTGCAAATATGCGAAAAATTGCCAAATTAAATTGACTTTTGACCAATTTGAGTATATACTTTAAGCGTAAATACTAAAGAAACAGAGGATGAACTAGTCAGATTTATAACTTACGAAAGGAAAGCTAATAAATATGAAAAAAACAATAATATCAAGCATAATAATAGCAATATCAATGATAGTATTCACAACTAAGGTACAGGCAGCTACAGGAAAAGTAACAACAGAAACTTTGAATTTAAGAAGCAAGGCTTCAACTGATTCGTCAGTGGTAAAGTTACTTAACATGGACGATGAGTTGGAAATCATATCAGAAGAAGGAAATTGGTATAAAGTTAAGGTTGGAGAAAATGAAGGCTATGTTAGTAAAGACTATGTAAAAGTTGATAAAACATCAACAGAAACAAACAATACGACACCAACCGATAATAACAAAAATAATTCTGGTGCAAATTCAACAGAAAATAAAAACAATGAAATGACTTCAAGTCAAACCACATCAAACACTGTAACACCAAATTCTACTTTAAAACTTGAAAAAGATGTTACGATAAAAATATTACCATTAATAAATGCGAATAATCTTGGAACGGCAAAAGCTGGTGATGAAGTTACTGTTATTACAACAGCAAATAACTGGATATTTATAGAAACAAGCGAAATTGCTGGATGGATAGTGAAAGATTCAAGTGTTGGACAAGTTACGAGTTCAGAAGATAAAAATACTGGCTCAAGTACAGATAACAACACCACAGATACTAGCAATAATGATGACAAGGGTGAGGAACAAACTGATACCAAAACTAATACGGATAATAATGACGATACAACTTCATCAGATACAAATTATACTAAAACAACCAAATACATTAATGCTTCGTCAGTATATGTTAGAAAAGAAGCTTCAACAAGTGCCGAAATAGTAACGACTTTAATTAGAAACACTGATGTTACAGTTGTTGGAGAATCAGGAGATTGGTACAAAGTTACATATAAAGATTACAGTGGATATATTTATAAAGAACTATTGTCAGATAAAAAAACAGAAGAAACAAATAGAAGTAGCGCTAATAGAGAAAGCGCTACAACTGTTTCAAGTGTAACTACTGAAACTACAACAGAAGAAACGTCAAAGGGACAAGAGATTGTAGAATATGCAAAACAATATTTAGGATGTCCATATGTTTATGGAGGTTCGGGGGATAAATCTTTTGACTGTTCTGGATTTACAATGTATGTATACAAGAAATTTGGATATACATTAAGCCATTCTGCAATAGCTCAATCTAAAGTTGGAACATATGTTGCAAAAGGAGATTTACAAGCTGGGGACTTGGTATTCTTCTTAGATTATGAAACAATGGATGGCATAGGTCATTGTGGAATATATATTGGAAATGGCGAATTTATACATGCGTCTTCTGGAAGTGGATATTGTGTAAAAATATCAAACTTATTAACAGGAAGCTATAACACGAGATATGCTACAGCTAGAAGGTTAATCTAATAAGAGCACGACGTAATAATATAGAGTTTTATAAATAATATAGGGCAATTAAAAAGGAGAAAGTTAGTGAAAAGACCACTTTTAATTGTTACTATATCATACATATTAGGAATAATTATAGGGGTATACTTTAAGCAAAGTATACTCTTAATTTTGCTTACAGGAATTACTGGAATTGTATTTTGGAAAATAATAAAAAAGAAAGAAATTGTAATTATTGCAATATGTATTGTACCATGCTTATTGTCATGCCTACAGACCAATAATTTAAATAATAAATACAATAAAATGTATAAATTAGATGATGAAAACATTGCAATAACTGGAACTGTGTGCAGTCAAATAAAGGAGACTGATTATAAGTATTCTGTTAATATTAAACTAGAAAATAAATTAAAATTAACAGTCTATATAGATAAAAAAGAAAATGTTTCAAAATTAGAATACGGCAATAAAATATCTGTTACAGGAACGTATAAGAAGCCAACAGAGAAAAGAAATTATAAAGGCTATGATTATATGAAATATTTAAAGACTAAAAAGATATGTAGCTCTTTAATGGTAGATGGAGAAGTAAAGCTGATAAAAACAAAAAAAATCAATCCAATATTTACAATAATAAATAAATTATCGCTAATTTTTAAACAAAATTTGAAGAAATTATTACCAGAGCAAGAAGCTGAACTCGAACAGGGAATTTTATTAGGAGACACGTCTGATATAGAAAGTGATATAAAAGATGATTTTAGAGAATGTAATTTATCGCACATGCTAGCAGTATCTGGAGCTCATTTATCTTATCTAGTGTTAGGAATAAATACTGTTTTAAGCAAAAAGGCATTTGGAATACGAAGAAGAAAAATTTTATCTATAATATTTATCTTAATTTTTATGGTTATTGTTAATATGAGCCCATCGGTTGTAAGAGCTGGAATATCAACTATTATAGCAATATTTGCAACTTTAATTTACAGAAAACAAGATACATATACAACAATTTCAATTGCTTTGTTATTAACATTATTAAATAATCCATTTGCAATTTTTGATGTTGGATTACAGCTGTCATATCTTGCAACTTTAAGCATAATAATTTTTTATTCTAAATTCACCCAAAAACAATTTAATAATAAAGTAAAAAAGTATTTGTATGAGAGTGCGATGCTCACTTTGAGTGCAAACATTTTAATTCTTCCAATTACAATCTATGAATTCAACACAATTCCAATAAACTCAATAATATCAAATTTGTTAGCTGGTCCATTGCTTGGAATATGCATAATATTAGGCATGTTCACGGTAATTCTTTCAACAGTTTGTTTTCCTGTGTCAAAATTAATAGCATTTCCATTGCAAATTATTTTAAAAATTCTAATAAAGATAATAGAATTAATTTCTAAAATTCCATTTGGAAATTATACTGTAAAAACTCCGTGGTTCATAGTAGTGTTTTTAACTTATGCAATAATTGCCACAATAATATATAACAAAAAGAAGATTACTAAAATTTTAACTATGATTACATTAATAATATTTATTGCTATGCAGGTTTGCACTTTTATAAATATTGATGGAAAACTAAAAATCTATTTTATAGACGTAGGACAAGGAGACAGCATGCTTGTAAAAACTGTAGGAGGAAAAAATATTTTAATTGATGGCGGTGGAAGTAAGGATCCAGATTATGATATAGGCGAAAAGATTTTAGTACCATATTTGCTAGATAGAAGAATAAAAACATTGAATTATGTAATTATATCACATTTTGATGAAGACCATGTTGGTGGAATATTGACTGTTATGCAAGAGTTGAAAGTGAAAAAAGCAATAATTGCAAGACAATTTGAAAACTCTAATAATTATAAAAAATTTATTAAATTAGCACAAGAAAAGAAAATTAAAGTTATTGTTGTAGAAGCTGGAGATGTGATAAATATAGAAAAAGATATAAATCTAAAAGTTTTATGGCCAGACTCAAAAAATAAGATTAATGAAAATGTTTTAAACAATAATTCGCTTGTTTGCAAGTTAGAATACAAAAGTTTTTCAATAATGTTGACTGGAGATATAGAAGAAATTGCAGAAAATGCAATATTAACCAAATATAAAAATAATGCAAAAATATTGAAAGCTAATATTCTGAAAGTAGCACATCATCGGCTCTAAAAGTTCATCAACAGAAGATTTTATTAAGGCTGTAATGCCAGAGATTGCACTAATTGGAGTTGGAAAAGACAATAGCTTTGGGCATCCATCTGATGGAACAATAGAAAGACTTAACAAAATAAAATGTAAAATATTAAGAACAGATGAAAATGGAGAAATTGAATTGTTTGTGAACAAATTCCAATTTATTGACTATTTGACTATTTTATAGTATTATATACTTGTTGGATCGTAAATTGAAGATAGGAGTTTTAATATATGTTATGTTCAATGTGTAAGAAAAACACAGCAGTAATATTTATAAATAAACAAGGCGCAGATGGAAAAGCTGAAGTTGAAGGTTTATGTTACGAATGTGCTAAAAAGAAGGGAATAAATCCAATAGATACAATGGCGAAACAAGCTAATCTATCGGATAAAGATATACAAGATTTATCTAATAAATTAGATACAATGTTTAAGAATTTATCAGACAACATGGCTGATATAGATGAAGATGAACTTTCAGAAATGATTAATGGAGAAAGTGAAATAGAGGGGGCTCAAGGAGTTCCTCTTGGCTCGATTTTTTCTGGATTGTTTGGAATAAAACAAAATGGAGATGAGTCATCAAATTATTCGTCTGGTGGAACGCAAAAGGTTAAGGAGAAAACTAAACCAAATAAAAAGAGAAAAGCATTAGACACTTATGGAACCAATTTAACAGTTAAGGCTAAGAATAATCAAATTGATAGAGTTGTTGGAAGAGACAAAGAAATTGAAAGAATGATACAAATTTTAAATAGACGTTCTAAAAATAACCCATGTTTAATTGGTGAGCCAGGTGTTGGAAAAACAGCTATTGCTCAAGGCTTAGCTCTTAGAATTGCAAGCGGAAGTGTACCAGCGAAACTTTTAAACAAAGAAGTTTATCTATTAGACATGACAGCTGTAATTGCTGGAACACAGTTTAGAGGCCAATTTGAGGCTAGAATGAAGGCTATAATAGACGAATGTAGAAATGATGGAAATATTATTTTAGTAATTGATGAAATTCATAACATTATAGGAGCCGGAGATGCAGAGCATTCAATGAATGCTGCAAATATTCTGAAACCATCACTTGCAAATGGCGAGCTACAAATGATTGGTACTACTACGCTAAAGGAATATAGAAAATATATTGAAAAAGATACTGCTCTAGAGAGAAGATTCCAACCAATAATAGTAGAAGAGCCATCTGTTGAAGATGCAATTTCAATATTGCAAGGAATTAAACAATATTATGAAGATTATCACCATGTAAGAATTTCGAATGATATAATTAGACAGATTGTAAATATGTCTGAGAAATATATTCATGATAGATTTTTACCAGACAAGGCAATCGATATATTAGATGAAGCGTGCTCAAAGATAAATTTAAATGATAAAGATTTATATGACTTAGAAGTGTTGAATAATCAATTAAAAGAGGTTCAAGCTAAAAAGGAAGAAGCTGCACAAGCCGATTCTACAGAAGATTATCAAAAAGCAGCAGAACTTAAAACACAAGAGTGCGCATTACTAGAGCAAATTGATAATTTGAAAGAGAGAATGCAACCTAAAGATTTAACAACACAAGACATTGCAAATGTAATAGAAAGCTGGACGAAGATTCCAGTAAACAAAATTACAGAAGAAGAAACAAAGAAATTGTTAAATTTAGAAGACAATTTGCATAAGAGAATTATAGGACAAAACGAGGCTGTTGAAGCAGTTTCAAGAGCAATAAGAAGAAATAGAGTAGGCCTAAAGAGTACAAAAAGACCACCATCATTCATATTTGTTGGACCAACTGGTGTTGGAAAAACAGAACTTGCAAAAGCATTAGCATATGAGATGTTTGGAAGTGAAAAATCTATAATTCGTTTCGATATGTCTGAATACATGGAAAGCAACTCAACAGCAAAATTGATTGGTGCGCCTCCAGGATATGTTGGATATGATGATGCAGGACAACTAACTGAAAGAGTAAAGAGAAATCCTTATTCAATAATATTGTTAGACGAAATTGAAAAGGCGCATAATGATGTATTTAATATATTATTGCAAGTGCTAGATGATGGCAGATTGACTGATGCACAAGGAAACACAGTAAGTTTTGAAAATACAATAATAATAATGACATCAAATGCAGGTTCAAACTTAAATACAAATTCAATTGGATTTGGAGGAACATCAGAAGCTTCAAAAAACAGAATGCTTGGTGCATTAAAAGACTTATTCAGACCAGAATTTTTGAATAGAATAGATGAAATTGTAGCCTTCGATTCATTAACAAACGAGCAACTTTTACAAATAGTTGATTTGATGGTATCTGATACTCAAAAAGTGTTAAATGACAGAAACATAGGATTAATACTTACAGATGAAGCTAAAAAATATGTATTAACAAAAGGAACAGATTTAAAATATGGTGCAAGACCGTTAAGACGTGCAATACAAAGATACGTTGAAGACGAACTATCTGATATGATATTAAAATCTGAACTAACAAATGGTAAAAAAGTATTGGTTGAATATGATAAGGAGCAAGACAAATTAGTATTCAACATACAATAATCTAAAAATAAGAAGGTGGAGGTAAAAAAGGTGTTTAAACATGTACCAAATATTCTAACAATGTGTAGATTTGTATTAATACCATTCATATTCGGATCAATAGTAAATAATCAGTATGTAGCAGCATTCGTATTCTTAACACTTTCCGGAATTACCGATATACTAGATGGTTTTATAGCAAGAAAATTTAATTTAATAACTAACTTTGGAAAATTGATAGACCCACTAGCAGATAAGGCAACACAAATTTCAACACTTATAGCATTGCTGTTTGCAGGAATAATCCCAGATTGGATATTAATAGTGGTATTTATTAAAGAAACAATAATGATAGCAGGGGCATCTTTCTTATATGGAAAAAAACTTGTAGTATCAAGCAGATGGTATGGAAAGCTTGCAACAGTAATGTTTTATGTCGCAATAGTAGCTTCATTAATTACAAATAACTTTAATTTAGCATTCCACATAGACATCTACATATACTATGTAGCACTTGCGTTAACAATATTTGCTTTAATAATGTATTTCAAAGAATTCTATCAAAAAGGATATGTAAATAAAGAAGAATTGAGCACTGTAGATAAGAAAGTTATAGAAAAATAATAGTAAAAATCGTGTTTTAAATAACACGATTTTTCTATTCAAAATTTTCTATATACGAATTTAAATTTTCTTTTCCATAAAGAATTACACCATTTTCCAGTTCTTTTCTATCATCATCCGATAAATATTTTATCGCAATTTCAGTAGTTTCATGTAATTCATAGGTTCCATCATCTTTTATTCTATAAATTTCAACGAATCCATCTGAGCTTGACTTTACAACGAAATGTTCACCACAATTTCCAGAAAAATCTTTATATAACTCTACATCAGTATTTGAAAAATTTTTAATTTCCCAATCACTATAAAGCTTGGAAAATTCATTTCTTGTAATATTAGCCATCTCTGTACTTATATTTTCTTTTTCTTTTAGAGTGTGCCCACATCCATCATAATGTTTAAGAAAAGTTAAAATCGCATTAGGAGAAAGTTTCACTTCATCATAGCTTGTTGGAACGGTTGGATATGGAGATGTAGTTTGAAAATTTTTAATAGTTTCATTTGCAGAACCAATATTTTGAACGGATTTTAAATTATAAATTATAATAGCAAAAGTAGTTACAATACTTGCAATTATAATAAGTATTAAAGCAATAATAAATTTTTTATTCATACTAAATTCCTTCCTTTTTCCTAGTATTTCCATAATTTACTTATGTATGCAGAAAAAAGAAAATTTAATTGTACTTTAGAGCACTAGGTCTAAGATTGCATATTATCTGTTAAATAAAAATTGGCTGAACTAATAGGAGAGGATGAAGTAAATTGCTAGAAATTTGTCGAACGATTCTACTTGCTTTTTATTCTAAACCATAATATAATTTTATT
>ERZ779869.2214-NODE-2214-length-16370-cov-4.896047_pt1 | contig 16370 bp, 12 predicted proteins | sample MGYA00511557_ERZ779869 | MGnify/ENA primary metagenome ERZ779869 (study PRJEB29588, sample SAMEA2154620) | human gut metagenome | biome: human gut; feature: human-associated habitat; material: faeces | place: Denmark | collected 2008/2010 ...
GCAAAGTGCGCGGCAGAGCCAGCCGACGGCCGCCCGTCAGCCCAATGGAAAGCGGCCGCAGGCAGCCCAGACCATGCCGGAAAAGCGCCGCAAAGGCCCCCGGCTGGGCGGCGTGATCTTCTACACCCTGTATTTCATGTTCATTCTGGTGTTCTTTGTGGCCACGTTCTTTGGCCTTCAGTGGCTTCAGGGCTGGCTGACGGATTACCAGGCCGCCCAGCCTACCACCAAGAGCCAGGAGGTCTTTGACCAGCTGTTTTCCCATCCCGACTGGGGCGCGCTCTACGACGCCGCCGGGGTGGAGGACACCCCCTACGAGGGCAAGGAACAGTTCGTCGCCTATATGGAAAACAAGGTGGGTGATTCGGCGCTGACCTTCAAGGAGACCTCTGCGGGACTTTCCGGCGATAAGAAGTATCTTGTCCTCCTGGGGGACGAGAAGATCGCTTCCTTTACCCTGTCCGGCCAGACGGCTGCCATTACCGACATTCCCGACTGGGAGCTGGGCGGCGTTGAACTGTTCTTCGACCGGAGCGAGACATTCTATATCAAGAATACCGATGGTCACACTGTCGAGGTTAACGGTGTGCCTCTGGACGATAGCCACGTGATTCAGATCGCCACCACTGCGGCGGCGGAGCGGCTGCCCATCGGCATCACCGGCGTGAGCATCTGCACCCAGGAAATTTCCGACCTGATGGCCACCCCCACCGTCACGATCTTTGACGAGTCGGGCAATCCCATGGAGGTCAGCTACGACGCCGGGACCCATACCTTTACCGAGCAGACCCAGGCCAACACCATCTCCGACGACGAGAGGGAAGCGGCGCTGAACGCGGCGAAGACCTACTGCCTGTTCATGATCGAGAAGGCATCCAAGGCGGACATTGCCAAGTATTTCGACACCTCCTCTGAGGCATACAGCGTCATCACCAACCTGAGCGGCAACCTGTGGATGCAGGGCAATAACGGCTACCGCTTCACCAAGGAAGAGGTTTCCGATTACGCCCGCTACAGCGACGATCTGTTCTCCGCCCGTGTGTCGCTGACCCTGAACGTCACTCGTAAAGACGGCACCACCAAGGACTTCGGGTATGACTCGACTCTGTTCTTCCGGAAGCAGGACACTGGCAAGTGGCTGGTCTATGACGCCACCAACGCGGATGTCAACGCGCCGGTGGGCAAGGTGCGCCTGACCTTCATGAACGGCGATACCGTCCTGAGCAGCGAGTTTGTCAAGACCGACGCTACGGAGCTGGATACCCCGCTGGTCTCCGCCCCCGAGGGCAAGGTATTCATCGGTTGGTATCGTATCGACAAGTACGACAACGGCACCACCTACACCATGGCCTTCGACCCGGATGAAAACGGCCATGTCACCATCCCCAACGGCACCACGCTGGAGCCGATGACGCTGTACGCTCTGTTCGAGACGCCGTCCGGCACCGACGCGACGGAAGGAGGCTAATATGCTGGCATTACTGAACCAACTGGCGGTCAGCTTTGACCTGCCGATTCTGGACTGGATTCAGGCGCACTTGCAGTGCGGCTTTCTGGATGCCGTCATGCCCATCGTGACCCTGTTCGGGGAGGGCGGCATCTTCTGGATTGCCTGGGCGGTACTGATGCTGGTATTCCCCAAGACGAGAAAAACCGGCATCGCCATGGGCATCGCCCTTGTAATGGGTGTGCTGATCTGTAACGTGACGCTGAAACCCCTTGTGGCGCGGCCGCGACCGTATGATTTTCAGTATGAGAATTTCGGAATTACCATCAAGCTGCTGATCGACGCTCAGCACGATTACTCCTTCCCGTCGGGACATACCATCGCCTCCTTTGAGGCGGCGATACCGCTGATGATCTACGACAAGCGGATGGGCATTCCTGCCATGGTGATCGCCGTGCTGGTCACGTTCTCCCGGCTGTACCTGTACGTCCACTACCCGACCGACGTGATCTTCTCCATCATCGTCGGAACCGCCTTTGCCTTTATCGGGAACGCGCTGGCCGGAAAAATCGCCGACCGCCTTCCCGCACCGGCGAAAGGGAAATACGAGAACTGAGCTTTTTGGAAGCATACCCGGACTGGGTATGCTTCCTTTCCCTTTTCGCCCTTGCAAGCGGCGAAAAAAACAGATATAATGACAAAAAAGGGGGCGGGACGATGGAATTAAGGATCGCGGTCTGCGACGACGCAGAGGAAGATCGGACGTATGTTTCCGGTCTGGCAAAGGATTGGGCGGCGCAGGCCGGGCATCAGGCGGAAATTACCGCCTTTTCCTCCGCCGAGAGCTTCCTGTTCCGGTATGCGGAGGACAAGAACTGGGACATTCTGCTGCTGGACATCGAAATGGGTGCTATGGACGGCGTAAGTCTGGCAAAACGGGTGCGCAAAGACAACGAGGCGGTGCAGATCGTCTTCGTCACCGGGTATTCCGACTATATCGCCGAGGGCTACGAGGTGGCGGCGCTGCATTATCTGATGAAGCCCGTCAGCGGGGAAAAGCTGTTCGCGGTGCTGAACCGGGCGCTGGAAAAGCGGAAGCGGGAGGAACGGTGCCTGAATCTGGAGCTGGGCGGCGAAATGGTACGGATTCCCTTTTATGACATCCGGTATCTGGACGTTCGGCAGAATTATGTGACGATTCATGCAAAGGCGGAGTACACCGTCAAGCGGAGCCTGAACGAGTTTGAAAAGGAACTGGACGACCGGTTCTTCCGCGCGGGCAGGAGCCTGATCATTAACCTGAAGTACATCCGGCGCGTCACAAAAACGGAGGTCAGCCTGTCGGACGGCACGCTGCTGCCCCTGCCAAGGGGCGCGTATGAACCCCTTAACCGGGCGATCATCAAGCATACATAGGAGATTTACTATGTCTTTCTTTTCCAAACAAATCGACAAGCGCATCGCGGCCTATCAGCGGGAGCTGATCGAGACCCACTACCGGGAAGTGGAAAATATGTACCGGCAGATTCGGGGCTGGCGGCATGACTACCGCAACCACATCCAGATGATGAAGGTACTGGCGGCCAATGGGGACATGGACGCCCTGAAAGCCTACCTGGACGAGCTGGACACGGATCTCAATACCGTGGACACCGTGGTGAAAACCGGCAACCCCATGGCCGACGCCATTCTCAACAGCAAAATTTCCCTTGCGCGTTCCCGGAACATCCCGACGCAGGTGGACGCCCACATCCCGGTGAAGCTGAAAATGTCGGAGCTGGACTTGTGCTGCATCATCGGCAACCTGTTCGATAACGCCATGGAGGCAAGCATGGCCTTGCCGGAGGAAAAGCGGATGATCCGGGTGTACATGGATATGAAGGGGACGCAGCTCTACATTTCCTTCACCAACTTCACCGCCGCGAAGAAGCTAAGTAAGGTGGGCAGGGGCTTCAAAACCTCCAAGGGCGAAGGCCACGGCTTCGGGCTGGTGCGGATAGACGACATCGTGTCCCGCTACGACGGCTACCTGAGCCGCAACAGCGAGGACGGGGCGTTTACCACGGAAATCCTCATTCCGCAGGTCTGAGGAGACCCTGAAAATGCAGTTCGTCACCCAAAATAAGCAATTCGTCCCCAGAATCTTCCGGGGACGTCTTTTTGTGATAGAGTATGCTCACGAGGTGAGGCAAAATGAAAGACAGAATAAAGCCAAAATACAACGCCGCCCAGAACGTGGGATGGATGGTGAAGATCGCATGGAAGGTCAGAAAACGGGTTCTGTTTATCTGCGTCGCCATGGCGGCGCTGGAAGTGCTGTACAACCTGACGCAGCTGTACGTTGCGCCGGAGATATTAAGCTGCGTAGAGCGCCATGCCCCCGTGGGGGAGCTGCTGGGTACCATCGGACTGTTTACGCTGGCGCTGTTTCTGACCATGGGTCTGAAGGAATATTTGCGGGAGATCTCCATGTACCCCAGGGTGGATGTGCGCTCCAGCATCGTCGGCATGATCGCCAGAAAATGCAATATGACCTCTTTTCCCAATACGCTGGACGTGAAGTTCATCAAGCTCAAGGAAAAGGCGCACCACAGTGTGCAGGGCAACACTGAAGCGGCGGAAAACATTTGGAAAACCCTGACGGTGCTGCTGCAGAACGTGGGCGGTTTCCTGGTGTACCTTGCCATCCTGTCCCGCCTGAATTGGGTGCTGCTGGTGGTGATCGCCGCGACCTGCGTGGTGGGATTTCTGGTGTCCCGGTATTCCAGCAACTGGATTTTCCGGCACCGGGATGAGGAAGAGACGTTTTACGCGAAGAAGTCCTACATCCGGAAAAAAGCGGAATCCGTGGAGCTGGCGAAGGATATTCGCATTTTTGGCCTGCAAAACTGGCTGAACGAGCTGCTTGACCGCATTCACAACGTATATCTGGACTTCCGGCTTCGCTGCGAGAAGATCAAGCTGCTGGCGGATGTCACCGAAGCGCTGCTCACTATGGCGCGGAACGGCATTGCCTACGCGTACCTCCTCCATCTGGCGCTTCGGGATTCTCTGAGTGTGCCGGAGTTTATCCTGTATTTTACTGCGGTGTCCACCTTCACCACATGGGTCATGGGCATTTTGCAGGCGGCGGAAAAGCTGCATGAGGAAAGCCTCGACCTTTCTCAGGTGCGGGAATTTCTGGAATATCCGGAGCCGTTCCGGTTCGAGGGTGGGACGGCGATTCCCAAGGCGGATGCCTACGAACTGAAGCTGGAGCATGTGTCCTTCCGCTACCCCGGCGCGGAGGAGGATACCATCCACGACCTTGACCTGACGGTTCGCCCCGGAGAAAAGCTGGCCATCGTGGGACTGAATGGCGCGGGCAAGACCACCCTTGTAAAGCTTTTGTGCGGCCTGTTCGATCCCACCGAGGGGCGGGTGCTGCTGAACGGCGTGGATGTAAGGGACTTTAACCGCCGGGAATACTACGGGCTGTTCAGCGCCGTATTTCAGGAATTCTCCATTCTGGACGTGACCGTGGCGGAGAATATTGCCCAGACCAATGAGAATATCGACACGAAAAAGCTCTGGGACTGCATCGAAAAGGCGGGCTTGACGGAGACCATTCAGAAGCTGCCCAAGGGGTTGGACACCCATGTGGGCAGGCAGGTCTACTTAGACGGCGTGCTGTTCTCCGGCGGCCAGACCCAGCGGCTGATGCTGGCGCGGGCGCTGTACAAGGACGGCGCGATCCTGCTGCTGGACGAACCCACCGCCGCCCTCGACCCTCTGGCGGAAAACGACATCTATCAGAAGTACAAGGACATGACGGCGGGGAAGACCTCCCTGTTCATCTCCCACCGGCTGGCCTCCACCCGCTTCTGTGACCGCATCACCGAGGAAGGTACTCACGATCAGCTGCTGGCCCGGGGCGGGGCGTATGCCAAGCTCTTTGAAGTCCAGAGCCGCTATTATCAGGAAGGGAAGGCGTTCTGATTATGAAAAAGAAAATGAGTTTCAGGCACGCTCTGTCTGTTCATTTCCGTGCGGCAAAGGCGCTGCACGGAGTCAGCCGCAGATTTTTCCCGGCGGCGACGCTGTATACCGTCGTGGGCGCAATTCTGCCCTATGTGACGGTGTTCTTCTCCGCCCAGATCCTGAAGGAGCTGGCGCTGCTCCGTAGGCCGGATGTGCTTCGGAATTGGGTCATCGCCGGGGTGCTGTGTACCGGACTGTGCGCCGTCGCGAAGGCGGTGCTGTTCCAGCGGACGGAGACCATGCTGGACGATCTGTACGGCAGAAAAGAGACGCTGTTTTGCCGGAAGTTCTTCTCAATGGATTATGCGGACGTGGACAAGCAGGAGACCCGCGACCTGCGGGCGCAGATCGCCCAGAACGAGAACTGGTCAAGCTTTGGCCTGATGCAGGTTCCGGAGATTTATGAGCGCACACTGAAAAGCCTCATCGGCATTTTAAGCGGCATTGCGCTGACGGTTACGCTGTTCACCTCCCCGGTGCCGGAATCCGCCGGGAAGCTGACCGCTTTGAATAATCCTCTGTTCATTCTGATTCTGGCAGGCGTCATGATCCTGATCAGCATTCTGGCGGGGAGGCTTGAGGAAAAGGCCACCTCCTACTGGAGCTGTGTGGCGGAGGAAGCGACTTTGAGTAACCGCGTATTCTCATTCTTCGGTTTTATCGGCGAACACAAGGGACGGGGCGCGGACATCCGGATGTATAACCAGCAGAATCTGGTGACGTTTTACTGGAACGGCGACTCGGCCTTTGGTGCCACCGGGAAAATTGGGAAGCTTGCGCTGGGACCCATAGGCGGTTATTCCGCGCTGGGTACAGGGGTCGTGGCGCTGATCACCGGCTTTGTCTACGTGTTCACCTGCCTGAAGGCGTGGGGCGGCGCGTTTGACGTGGGCAGCGTGACCCAGTATGTGGGCGCGGCCACCGCCATGGCAGACAGCATTTTCAAGCTGACCGCACAGCTCGGTAACCTGAAAACCAACGCGGGTTATCTGGACGCCACTTTCCGGTTTCTGGATATCCCCAATTCCATGTATCAGGGCAGCCTGACCACGGAGAAGCGCGCCGACCGGCAGTACGAGGTGGAATTCCGCAACGTGTCTTTCCGCTACCCCGGCCGGGTGGATTGGGCGCTGAAAAATGTGTCCATGAAGTTCAAGGTCGGCAAGCGGCTGGCAATCGTTGGCGAAAACGGCAGCGGCAAGACCACCTTTATTAAGCTTTTGTGCCGCCTGTACGACCCGCAGGAGGGAGAAATTCTCCTGAACGGCATCGACATCCGCAAGTATAACTATCAGGACTATATGCAGATTTTCTCCGTGGTGTTTCAGGACTTCCAGCTCCTGTCCCAGCCGCTGGGAGAAAATGTGGCGGGCAGCGCCAAGTACGACCGGGCGCGGGCGACGAAAGCCCTTATGGACGCGGGCTTCGGCGACCGGCTGGCGGCCATGCCCAAGGGGCTGGACACCATGCTTTACAAGGATTTTGCCGAGGACGGCGTGGAGGTTTCCGGCGGCGAGGCGCAGAAGATCGCCATTGCCCGGGCGCTTTACAAGGACGCGCCCTTCATCATTCTGGACGAACCCACCGCTGCCCTTGACCCCATTGCCGAGGCGGAGATCTACGAGAAGTTCAACGCCATTTCCGGCGACCGCACGGCCATCTACATCAGCCACCGGCTGTCGTCCTGCCGGTTCTGCGACGAAATTGCCGTGTTCAGCGACGGTCAGGTGATCCAGCAGGGAACCCATCAGGCGCTTCTGGCGCAGGAGACGGGGAAATATGCCGAGCTTTGGCACGCCCAGGCGCAGTATTATACCAAGCAAACGCCTGACGCTGCGGAAAATTGACGAATTTGCCAAAAAGGGAACAAGGCGTTTATGCTTTTGGGAGATTTTGAGCGCCGTTTTCGGGGCAGGCGTTGCAAAAATGAAGGACATGGTGTAAAATAACCGGATAGACAAACGATTCTGAAAGGCGGGCGTCAGCTCGCCTTTTCATCTTGCTTTCAGGAGGAACCCCAAATGGCAAAATACATCATGGCGCTGGACGCCGGCACCACGTCCAACCGCTGCATCCTGTTCAACGAGCAGGGAGAAATGTGTTCCGTCGCCCAGAAGGAATTCACCCAGTATTTTCCCCAGCCCGGCTGGGTGGAGCACGACGCCAACGAGATCTGGTCTACTCAGATAGAGGTCGCCCAGCGGGCTATGGCGAACATCGGGGCGACCGCCGCCGACATTGCCGCCATCGGCATCACCAACCAGCGGGAGACCACCATCGTCTGGGACAGGAAAACCGGAGAGCCGGTGTGCCGCGCCATCGTCTGGCAGTGCCGCCGCACCAGCGCCTACTGCGACCAGCTGAAGGAAAAAGGGCTGGTGGAGGAATTCCGGGGCAAGACCGGTCTGGTCATCGACGCCTATTTTTCCGGCACCAAGCTGCGCTGGATTCTGGAGAACGTGCCGGGCGTCCGGGCGCGGGCGGAGCGGGGCGAGCTGCTGTTCGGCACCGTGGAGACCTGGCTCATCTGGAAGCTCACCGGCGGCAAAGCCCACGTGACGGACTATTCCAACGCTTCCCGCACCATGCTGTTCAACATCAACACCCTGCGCTGGGATGATGAAATTCTGGCAGAATTGGACATCCCCAAGTGTATGCTCCCGGAGGTCAAGCCCAGCAGCTGCATTTACGGCGAGGCGCTGGCGCAGTATTTTGGCGCGCCCATCCCCATCGCGGGGGCGGCGGGAGACCAGCAGGCGGCGCTGTTCGGTCAGACCTGCTTCCAGCCCGGAGAAGCCAAAAATACCTACGGCACCGGCTGTTTCATGCTGATGAACACCGGGGATAAGCCCGTGTTCAGCGAAAACGGGCTGGTCACGACGATTGCATGGGGCTTGAACGGACAGGTCACCTACGCGCTGGAAGGCTCGATTTTCGTGGCGGGGGCGGCGATTCAGTGGCTGCGGGACGAGATGCGGCTCATTGATTCCTCCCCCGACTCGGAGTACATGGCGACCAAGGTGCCCGACACCAACGGCTGCTACGTCGTCCCGGCGTTCACCGGTCTGGGCGCACCCCATTGGGATCAGTACGCCCGGGGAATCATCGTGGGACTGACCCGGGGCGTCAACAAATATCACATCATCCGCGCGACCCTGGACAGCCTGTGCTACCAGACCAATGACGTTCTGCGGGCTATGGAGGCCGATTCCGGCATCCGTCTGGCGGCGCTGAAGGTGGACGGCGGCGCCTGCGCCAACAATTATCTCATGCAGACGCAGGCGGATATTATCAACGCGCCGGTGCAGCGCCCCCGTTGTGTGGAGACTACCGCCATGGGCGCGGCGTACCTGGCCGGGCTTGCGGTGGGGTACTGGATGAGCAAGGAAGACGTGGTGAAAAACTGGGCGATTGACCGCACCTTCGCGCCGAACATCGGGGCGGAGGAACGGGAAAAGCGCATTCGCGGCTGGAACAAAGCACTCAGGTGCGCCTACGGCTGGGCGAAGGATTAGGGTATGGAACGGGAATCGATAACGGGAGCCGCCGTGGAGGAAAAGCGCGTCCCGCCCTTTTTCCGGGAGCTGATGCGCCGGGGCTGTCTGGACGCCGGGGAGATACGCGCCGCGTCCGACGGATTTTACGCGGCGGCAAAATCTCTTGCGGATATTCTCGTGGGGCAGGGCATTACGACCTTCCCCAATGACCGGGACGAGCTGCGGGACTGCGACAAATTCTATGACGACTGGTACTGCTACGCCGTTCCCCGGCAGGGCGGGTACGTCTACAGCCTGTTCAAGCTGAGAGAGCAGGAGTTCGACGCCAAAAACGGCGTGATCGCGGACGGGGACAGCCCCGGCGTGACCGTTTCCTTTATCGCTTTCGACACGGAGGTGCTGGCGCAGTGCCTTTCGGAGCCGACCGTGGCAAACCGGAAGCGGCTGAATCAGGAGATCAACCAGGTGGTGGCGGCGCGGGGGCAGAGGCACGACAGGGCGCTGAAAGCCTATTTTCTCAGCCCGAAGGCGGAGGGGCCGTACCTCATTGCGGAGCTGTACGTCCGGCATATTGCGTCCTTCACACGGGACGGCTGCATCTGCGTTCCCGAACACTACGCGTCAGTTTACCGGAAAAGCGCAGCCGCCGGCTTCCATGGCTGGGCGGGGAGAATCCCCCGCTTCCTTGAGGAAAACAACAAGGCCGCGGGCCATACGGTCTGCGACCATGAGAAAATCTACATCCAGAATCCGGACAGCCTGTCCGTCTACGAAAAACGGGCGATTCTGGCGACCCACGCGGCGAACGTCTCCATTCATTCCTTCGCCGCCGAGGTGCGCTTCCACGCGCGGTTTCTGACGTGGTATGCAAGGTTGCCCATCCCGTTCCTGAGAAAATCGGCTTATGACAGCGCCATCCGCGCTGACATGACCATCGACGACCCGGAGTTCGACGCGCCTGCTCCCTTCTATCGCATGAACGGCAGATGGGTGAAGGCGCAGCGGAAATACCATAAGGAATACGAATGAAAAAGGCCATCCGCCCCGGCTTTCATGGGTGGCCGTAAAACAGCGAATGGAGCGCATCGGTACAGATGTGCTCCATTTCTCATGCCAATATGCGGGTACAGTTTACTTCGCTCAGCCACCGCTCCCATAGGGAGAGGCAAGGGGTGTGGTTCATTGTCTCACTGCGTCTGGGGGACGGGGAGCCTTCTATCGCCGGGGAGAAGAACGTAATCTGCCTGGTCAAGATCAATGGGCTTCTCAAGGCATTGATTCAGAATGTCTACCCGGCTCCCGTCTTTCATTACGACACAGGCTATGGTGCCGTTGAAGCCGAAGAAGTCCGCATAGGTCTTTTCTCCCGTGTCTGCCGTCAGGGAAATGCTCTGGCTGCGGAGCTTCATGGAGGTGACCGGAAATGCTTCCAGACAGTCAGTTCCATCCGCACGCCAGCCGGTGCTGGCTTTCAGGGTGATGGGTTCGGACAGCAGCTCAATCTCCCGATAAAGATTTTACCACACAAACGTCACATTTTGGGCAAAAATTTTTTCGGAACAGGAAAAAGCCGCCCGGCGGGGCGGCTTTTTATACTATGGAACCTCTGAATAAATCGTCTTCGGCTGGCGGCGCTTACCAGGCGGAGGGCTTCAGATCGCCTACATAGACCACGTCCCGAATCTCGATAACGACGTCCGTGGGGTCGCCCGGGTTCGTCGTGACCGTGGTGATGTTATCCGGCGCGTAGGCAGTGGCACGCCCTTTGTCCCGATTCGGGTCGTGATGATAACCCGTCGGCGGATTTTCGGTGGGGGTATGGCCGTTCTCGCCCTGCTCCACGAATTCCGTACCCTCCGGGGTCTTATCCTCGAAGCGGATGTTCTTGACGATGTCCTTTCCGTCGGGATCCGAGGAAAGGCGGATGGTGGGGAACATCTTGCCCGCTTCTTCGCTGTGCCCCGCCACGTTCATTGAGGTGTCATTGTACGCAGCGTTCGTGGACTTCTCGGCGGCATCCAGTGCCTTGTAGGTCGCTCCGGGGGCGAGCGAAGTATGGTTTTCGTCCCTGATATCAAAGTTCAGCGCACTGCTGGGGTCTTCACTATCCAGCGTCAGATAATAGCTCACGCCGTTGTCAAGATCCTCCTGGCTGTAGGCAACGCCAATGAGGAAGGTCGAAACCGTGACCCGGCCAAGGGGAGGCTGCTCCTGATTGTCTCCCGGAGCGGCCGAGTCGACCGGATAGGACGTGGCGCCCACATAATATACGTGAACCGTTGTTACCGAGGGGCGTGGGATGGTGGAATCCTCGTAGGGATCCAGATGGCTCGCGCCCTTTGCTTCAACCGCCACCTCACCGTCACCGGCTGCGGGAGCGGCGTCAGTGCTGTCCTTCGCCGCAAAGCCCGCAATGCGGATGATGAGCTTTCCTTCCCCGGCGTTTGCCAGCGTAAAGGAATCGTTCAGCGAGACCCCGACACCGGCGGTGCTGAGGAACTGGGCGAGGGCTTCCTCCTTGCCCAGGGCTTTCAGCTGCCCGTTTTCGATTTGCAGATCGGACACGGCCAGCCCCAGCGTCTGGAGCGCGTCGCCGTTTTCCCGCACCAGCTTGGCGGCGGCAAGGTCTTCCAGACGGACGTAGACACGGCCGTTTTCCAGCTTGGGCGCGTAGGCGACGCCCTCAAGGGTAATGGCTTCTTCGGTCAGCCCATGGGCGTCCACAGACGCGGGGTTCGGCAGGCCGTGGCCATAGCGAACCCATTCCACAGGCAATTCGTTTTCCTCCGCAAAGGCAACCATCGGGAGGATGAGCAGCAGAAGACAGCACATCAGCAGTCTTCTCAAGTGGGTTTTCATGTGTTATCCTTCCTTTCCTTCCCCGTGGGGGATTGATGTAAGACCATTATACAGGAAGCGGCGGCGGAAAGCAAGAAGAAAATGGTATATATACCATTTTTTAAGAAATAAAGAATGTCTCCCCTGAAAAAGGGGAGACATTCGGGGATGGTTTTCTCAGCACTTGACCTGCTCGCCGACCCGGCAGTACACGAGATACCCCGCCGCGGCGGCGACGGACAGGGCGTAAACCACCGCGATCAGGACAAAAGGCAGCTTGACGTGGATGGCGTACAGGAATCCCGCCAGCAGGGAACCGATGATGCTGCCGAGGGATTTGGTCGCGTTGTAGAAGCCCATGACCAGATTCTTTTGAGCGGGGTCTGCCCGCGTGGCCACCATGTCCTGCAAAACGGGGACGCTGACGGAATACCCGGCGTACAGCGCGATGCCGCAGGAGAGGAAAACGAAAATCTGCGGCGCGAAGACAGTCCCCAGCGAGGCCAGCGTGCAGACGGCCACCAGCACCACCGTGGATTTGCCGGTGTCGGCCTTGCGGATGATCCACAGGCACAGCGTCATGTTGAACAGGAAGGAGATGAAGCCCACCACGGCCTTGATGATGCCGTTATAGGCGGAGGTCAGCCCCAGCTGGTCTTTCAGGTAATAGTTGAACACCTGATCGAAGCAGGTATTTCCCAGATTGATGAGAATATTCACCAGAAACAGAAGGACAAAGGCGGTATTCATGAAATATTTGCCGTCCCGGAAGGCGTCGAAGGGGTTGCTTTTGGCGGCCAGCTCTTTGATGGACACCTTTTCGGTGCGTTCCGCGTCCGGCACACAGCACAGCCGGAACATGATGCCGCAGACGAACAAAGTAGCCGCTTGCAGCAGGAAGGCTGCGCGGATGGAGAATTCCCCCACCACGCCGCCGATCAGGTAGCCGAAGGCGCCGAACACCGAATGGAGGGTAGCGCTGTAGGTCAGGTATTTTGCCATATCCTCCGGCCTTGCCACGTTGACCACATAGGTCAGCATGCTGACGAACATGCCGCCGATGAACACGCCTGCCAGAAGCCGCACAAAGAGAATGCCCGCCTGCGTGGTGGAATAGGCGAACCCCAGCTGCGCCAGCGCGTAGCCGACGCAGCAGATGAGCAGAGACTCCCGGGAGGAAATGAACCGGTTGATATTGCCCCAGGAGGGGGACAGGGCGAAATTGGCGATCATCATGACCGCCAGCATCAGCCCGAACATATAGTCCGGCAGACCCAGCTCCTGAATGATGGTGGGCGTTACGGGGTGCGCGAAATTGGACGCAAGGTGGAACAGCGCCATGGCCACGAAAAACAGAAGAAAGCGGGTTTTATATTTCATAAATACGGCCCCAATCGGTCATTCCAGCGTGATGGTCATTTCATTGCGGTAGGTTTCGCCTGCGGGCAGGTGGATCATGTGCGCCTGCTTGGCGAAGTCCTCCACGAAGGCGCTGTGAGAAGGGAGACTGACCCACGGCTCAATGCAGACGTAGGGGGCATCGGTTTTGGGCGCGTGCCACAATCCGACGAAGGGCATGTCCGGGAAGGACACCGTGACGCTGCGGGAAGACTTGCCAGAGCGCAGGGTCAATTCGCGGCTGACATTGCCCAGCACTACCGCGTCCAGATCGAACAGCGCATGGGTCAGGGGGATCGTGCGGCCGTTTTTCAGAGGATAGGGAGATTTGGTGCCGGCAAGCCGGTAATTGGCGGGGTCCATATCCACCCGCACGGGCTGGCAAGGCTCGGCAAAGTCCAGCTCCCAGTCCTCGAAGGAACCCTCGCCGTTCAGGGGAACATTGAAGCCGGGGTGCCCGCCGATGCCGAAGTACATCTCCCGGGAATCCCGGTTTTCCACCAGACAGGTCTTGCGGATCTGATTTCCCCGGAGAGTGTAGCATACGTGGAAGGCAAAATGGAAGGGGTACATGGAAAGGGTCTTCTCGTTGCTTCTCAGGGTGAAGCGGATGGAAGAGTCGGTTTGTTCGGTCACGGCAAAGTCCGTGCCGATGCAGAAGCCGTGGATGGTCATGGGGTAGGTCTTCCCGTCCAGCAGGTACTGCCCGTCGGTCAGGCGGCCGACGTAGGGGAACAGGTTGGCGTCCCGCCGCGCCCAGTATCTGGCGTCGCCCTGCCAGAGGTATTCGGCGCCGTCCTTGACGATGCTGTGCAGAACGGCACCGCAGGCGTCGAGAGTTACGGTCAGGGTGTCGTTGTGAAGGGTATACAGGTTCATAAAATGTCCTCCTGAAAAGTGATGGGATTTGTGTAACCAGTATAGCGTGAAAGGCTGCACTTTGCAAGATTTTGTGAAAAGTATGAAAAAATGCGTAAGAAAGGTATATGTGGGTCGGCGGCATTTTTGATTATACTGTAGGCAGGAAACAAAATAACAGGAGGGAATGGAATGAAAAAATGGAACGTGGCCATCATCGGACTGGGGTTTGTGGGAAAGCTCCATTATGACGCTCTGCGGCGGCTGCCCAATGTCCATGTGCGCACCATCGTGGTACACAAGGCGCAGGACATTCCGCTGGTGAAGGAAAACTATGACGCGGACGTGGTGACGGACTGCTGGCAGGAGGCTGTGGCGGACCCGCAGATTCAGGTGATCCACAACTGCACGCCCAACGCCCTCCATGACGAGATCAATCTGGCGGCCATCGGGGCGGGGAAGCACCTGTACGCGGAAAAGCCCATGAGCCTGACCACCGCCGGGGCGGAGGAAGTGCTGGCTGCGGCAAAGGCCGCCGGAATTGCCCATGCCATCAATTACCAGTGCCGGATGAACGGTGCGGTGCTGGAAATGCGGGCGCGGCTTCAGCGGGGACAGGCAGGCCGGCCGCTGTACGTGGGAGGACAGTATTTGCAGGAGTCCGTGGCGCGGAAGACCGACTACACCCCCCGTCGGATTCCGGAGACCTCGCCCGCCCGTGCGCTGCTGGATATTGGCGTTCACTGGGCGGATACGGCGGGCTTTGTGATGGGCTGCCCCATTTCCAGAGTGTACGCAAAAATGTACACCCACCATCCCATCCGTATTGACCCGGAAACGGGGCGGGAGATCGTGGTGCGCAGCGACGACACCACCTCCGTCATGGTGGAGTTTGCCGACGGCACCCCCGGCAGCGCTCTGTTCTCCAAATGTATGCTGGGACACAAGAACGACCTGCGGGTTTCCGTCAGCGGGGATGAAAAGGAGCTTGCGTGGCACATGGAGCAATGCGACCGGCTCTGGGTAGGCCAGCGGGAGCGGGGCAACGAGAGCGTCTATGTGGACAGGAACACGGCTCTGCCCGAGGTACACCCCTACATTCATCTCCCCGCCGGACACACCCCCGGCTGGATGGATGCGCTTACGAATGCCATGCAGGCGTTCTATGACTCCCTGAACGGGGAAGCCTACGCCAGAGAAAAAGTGCCCTATGCCACCTTGGAAGACGGCGTTATGGGCAATCGGTTCGTGGACGCCTGTCTGGAATCCGCACGTCAGGAGCGCTGGATTTCTCTATGATTCGTGCATTCGATAAAGGAAAGTGTAGATTGCATATATTGCAAAACGGCGAAAACACAGCTACAATAAAAACAGCAAATGGGCAATATGCTCAAAAATAAATTTTGGGAGGTTACAATATGGCAGACTACCGCACGATTCCCGCCGCCGAGCTGGGCAAGGGCAGCAACATCAAAGTTGAGCTGTGCGAGACAGAGGTGGACCTTTATTGGAAAATGGCGATCGAGGTTCTGGAGCTGATTCAGGAGAACAACGCCAAGGGCGAAAAGACCGTTATGATCGTTCCCTATGGCCCTCTTGGCCCCTATGCCCGGCTGGTGGAGCTGATCAACAAGCACCGGGTCAGCCTGAAGAACTGCTGGTTCATCAACATGGACGAATATCTGGATGAGAACAAGCAGTATCTGCCCAAGACCGACCCGCTGTCTTTCCGCGGCGGCATGGACCGGATCTTCTACGGCCTGGTAGACCCCGAGCTGCTCATGCCGGAGGAGCAGAGAATTTTCCCCGAGCCGGGCAACGAAGGCCGCATCTGGGAGACCATCCAGAAACTGGGCAAGCTGGATATGTGCTGGGGCGGCGTCGGCATCACGGGACATATCGCCTTCAATGAGCCGCCGGAACCCGGTGAGGTGTGCACGGACGAGGAATTCCTCCAGCGCCCCACCCGTGTGCTGAAGCTGGCACGGGAGACCAAGACCATCAACGCGTTCATGAACGCGGGCGCCGATCTGGACGCCATTCCCGACTGGTGCATCACCGTCGGCATGAAGGAAATTTTCCATGCCCGGAAGGTTCGTATGTGCATGCCCCGTGACTGGAATGCCGCCATGCTGCGCAAGGCGCTCCACGGCCCCGTCAGCTGCAAGGTGCCCGTGTCCCTGTTCCAGAATCACGGCGACGCCAAGATCTACGCCATCGCGCTGGCCGCTACCACGCCCGTGATCCCGGAGATCCGCGTCTACAATAAGTAATATACATAAAAATATGGCAGGGCGCTATCCGGTGCCCTG
>ERZ779869.2220-NODE-2220-length-16351-cov-20.331063_pt1 | contig 16351 bp, 12 predicted proteins | sample MGYA00511557_ERZ779869 | MGnify/ENA primary metagenome ERZ779869 (study PRJEB29588, sample SAMEA2154620) | human gut metagenome | biome: human gut; feature: human-associated habitat; material: faeces | place: Denmark | collected 2008/2010 ...
TGCACTGCAAAGACGCGCAGACGCAGGGGTCGTAAATTGTATATGATTTACGAAATACCCAGAGCGTGTGCTGACACTTTGCAGTATGCACAAACCGCAGTGGCCTCATTCATTTGCAACAGACAAGTAAATATGATCCGGTGACACCGTGTGGCTGTGTTGGTCGTAAAGATCTTTTTATATGCAAAAGATCAGGCAGCAGCCTAAAAGGAATTTGGGTTAGAAACCCTCTGCGGACGGCACTGTGAGCGCAAGGAAATGGTCGAAGCGGCGAAAGCTGTTGGGTAATACCGCCATTGGGAGGAATCTTCTGAGAAGGTAGATCATGTACGAAAGGCGAAAGCCTTGTGGCGCGAGGGCAGGAGAATTGCACGGTCAAGGATCTTTGGTACACAGTGGCGCTCTCTCGCTGTGACGAGGGCAGGAGCGTGCGCTGACGGATTTTGTCAGCGTTTTTTCTTGCCAAAATGTCGCTGGTCATCCCCTGAGAAGGGGTTTGTCCGGCATTTTTTCGTAATAAGGAGGAGTGTTACTATGTCTCAACGCGGCGGACGTCCCATTGATTTTCAGGCGTGGGCGCAAAACCAAATAGTCAAAAGGGCTGTAGCAGCACTGGAAGCGCGTGACGAAGCATTTGCCGAGCGAAACGCAGATACGCCGCTGCCGCAGCTGGCGCGGTATCTGAGCCGGTGTGCCATCTCGCTGGGTCACAGCCCATCCCCCAGCGAAGTGGATGGCGGTACGTTTATTGAGCAGCGTTTTGGCAGCTGGGCAGCCGCGATGGCGGCGGCAAGGCTGCCGCAGCCTCGTTCCATGCGCAAGCTGCGCGACACCGCTCGCTATAAGGCGGAAAAGGTGAAGCAAGAACCGCTGTTTCGCGAGGAGCGAAGGCAGAAGCGGCAGCGCAAGCTGGAGCAATCCGAGCAGCGAAAGAAGGAGCAGGCTATCAAAAAGCGTGCGGAGCGGGCTGCTAAGGCTGAATGGGCGGCGAAGAAGAAGGCGGAGGCTGAAGCAAAGGCTCTCACCTTGGCAGAGACCTCCGCTGAAGCCGCACTTGATACAATATCCGCAGCAATTAACCCCAGTCAAGCCGAGACAGTCTGAACGGAGACTGTCAGCTTTCCATAGGGGGACGGGGTTTAAGCCGCCCCGTCCCCCATCCTCAAATCCGCAAAAGGCAAGTCGAGACGGCAAATGCCGTTGTCTTTTCCATAGCGGGAGGGGTTTGCCGGCCCCTCCCGCATCCTCAAAATCAACAGCCCTAATGGCTGAAGGAGAATTGACATGAAAAAGAATCTGAGATATATCATCGCGTTCCTGCTGGCAATTATGATGCTGTTGAGCCTGTGCGCCTGCGCCCAGACCGGCACTGCCGGCAATAGCGGCGAATTGGATCTGGATTATGTGGGAGAGGATACCGACCAACCCGAAGAGGAAAAGCCGTGGTATTCCTGGTTTACGGAGGCCTTCAGCTTCGGCAAAAAGGAAACAACAACTACCCCGTCCCAAAGCAAGCCTGACAGCGTGGCGGATTTCTATGCCCAGGGCTCCGGAGATGCGCCGCAGGGCAACAAGGGCAATAAGACAGACCAGACGCCTTCTACCACCCCGGAGGAGGATGCCGCCAACAAGCCGTCCAATTCCGGCGGCAAAAAGGACGACAATAAAAAAGACGACCAGAAGGGCGAGGACAGCAACACCCCCGCGCCTACCCCCGAGCAGAAGCCCGAAAGCAAGAAAAACACCGTCACCATTACCATTCGCTGCGATACGGCGGTGAATAACGGTATGCATCTGGAGAGCAAGTGGGCGGGCATCGTCCCGGCCTCCGGCGTGATCCTGCCGGTAACCACGGTGGAGGTGAAGGAGGGCGACACGGTTTTCGACGTCCTCGCCTTTGTGTGTGAAAAGTACAAGATCCACATGTCCTATCGGGGCGGCACCTCCAGCGGCTGCTATGTGGAGGGCATCAACAACCTCTATGAGTTCGACGGCGGCCGCTGGAGCGGCTGGATGTACTGTGTCAACGACTGGTATCCCAACTACGGTTGCGGCGTGTACTACGTCAAGCCCGGCGAGGTCATTGAGTGGAATTACACCTGCGACCTTGGCCTTGATCTAGATGGCGGTTGGTGGGAAGGTGCTCAGGATTGGAAGGATAACCATGACTGATACCCGGATGCGTTTCTTCGGGAACCTGCATCCGGCGGTCAGTATGGCGTACTTCGTGCTGGTGCTGGGTCTGACGCTGGGATGCATGCACCCCGTTACGGTGGCGCTGTCCTTTCTCGGCGCCAGCTGGTTTTCCATCCGGCTGCGAGGCTGGAGGGCCTACGGCCACACCATGCGGTTTGTGGGGCCTATGTTTTTGCTGATCGCCCTCGCCAATCCGCTATTCAACCATCGGGGCGTGACCATGCTTTTTACCATCAATCACCTGTGGTACACGCTGGAAGCCGTGTGCTACGGTCTGGTGTCCGGCTGCTCCCTGTGCGCGGTCATTATGTGGTTTACCTGCTATCAGGAGGTCATGACCTCGGATAAGTTCCTGTACCTGTTCGGCAAGCCCTTTCCCGGTACGTCGCTGCTGATCACCATGACGCTGCGGTTCATCCCACAGCTCCAACAGAACCGCCGCGAGATCCGTCAGGCGCAGGCGATGCTCTGCGATGAGGGGACACGCCTGCTGCAAAGGCTGGGCAGCGCCCTGCGGAACCTGTCGGTGCTGCTGACCATGAGCATGGAGGCGGCGGTGGAAACGGCGGACAGCATGAAAGCCCGGGGCTACGGTACCAAGCGGCGTACCACCTTCCACCTGTTCCGTTTCGATGGCCGGGACGCCCGGACGCTGGGCCTCATTCTGGCAGTGGCAGGCATCTGCATTACCGCCCGCGCCTTCGGTCACGGGTATATGGAGTTCTATCCCGCCATGACGCCGGTGCTGCTGGGCAGTGCCAGCTATACCATGTTTGTCTTTTACGCTGTGCTGATGTTCCTGCCCGGTATCCTTGAAACAAAGGAGGCCATTAGATGGCACTCTTACGGTTTGAACACCTGAGCTTCTCCTACCCGCTGGCTGACATGCGGGCACTGGACGACGTCTCATTGGAGATACATAAGGGGGAGTATGTGGTGCTGTGCGGCCCCTCCGGCTGCGGCAAGACCACACTGCTGCGCCATGCCAAGCCCGGCCTGCTGCCTGTGGGGGCAAGAGCCGGCGAGACCTTTTATAAGGACGCGCCCCTTTCCCAACTGCCGGAGCTGACCGCTGCGGCGGAGATCGGCTTCGTACAGCAGAACCCGGATAACCAGATCGTCACCGATTTCGTATGGCACGAGCTGGCCTTCGGCCTTGAGAATATGGCGCTGAGCGTGCCGGTGATCCGCCGCCGTGTGGCGGAGATGGCCGCTTTCTTCGGCATGGAGCCGTGGTTCCGTGCCAAGACCACGGAGCTGTCCGGCGGGCAGAAGCAGCTGATGAATCTGGCCTCGGCACTGGCCATGGAGCCGAAGCTGCTGATTTTGGACGAGCCCACCTCCATGCTGGACCCACTGGCTGCCCGGAATCTGCTGGCGACCGTACAGCGGATCAACCGTGAGCTGGGCGTTGCCATCCTTATGACAGAGCATCGGCTGGACGAGGTATTCCCCGCCGCTGACCGTGTGGTGACCATGGATAAGGGCCGTATCCTTTCGGACGGCGCACCGGCTGAGATCGCGCGGCAGCTATCCGGCAGCGCGGAAAAGAGCCGTATCTATTTCGGACTTCCCGCCGCCGTCCGTATTTTCAGCGAATTGGAGCAAACGGAGGATCTGCCCCTGACGGTACGGGACGGCCGCCGCCGCTTGGAGCAGCTGCTGCCCATCGCGGCGGAGGCTTCCGCGCCTGAAACCGCAAAGCCTGAGAAGGAAGCAAAGCACCTCGCCGTTTTAGAGGGCAAGGAGCTTTGGTTCCGCTATACCGAAAAGGGCAAGGATGTCCTGCGGGGCACAGATGTAACGCTTCATCAGGGGGAGCTGCTATGCCTGCTGGGCGGCAACGGTGCAGGCAAAACCACGCTGATGCAGGCACTGGCCGGCTTTCGGAAGCCCTATCGGGGCAAGGTGAAGCTGGCAAAGGGTCAGCGGCTGTGTATGCTGCCCCAGAACGCCCGGTCGCTGTTTGTGGCCGACACGGTGGAGAAGGAGCTGCTGGACAGTGCCGAACAGGACAAAGCTAAGGCCGTGCAGATGGCGGAGAGGTTGGAGCTGACGCCTTTGCTGGCGCGGCATCCCTACGACCTGTCCGGTGGCGAGATCCAGCGTCTGGCGGTGGGCAAGCTGCTGTTGCGGGAGGCCACGGTGCTGCTGCTGGACGAGCCCACCAAGGGGCTGGACGCCTATGCCAAGGCGGAGCTGGCGCAACTGCTGCTGGCACTGTGCCGGGAGGGCGCGTCTATTCTGGTGGTGACCCACGATGTGGAATTCGCCGCCCGGTACGCCACAGGCTGCGCCTTGATGTTTGACGGACTGCTGCTGTCCGAGGGCGAGCCACATGCCTTCTTCGCGGGCAACCGCTTCTATACCACCGACGCCAACCGCATCGCGGCGGAGCACTTCCCCATGGACATTACCTGCGAGGAGGTGATCGCGTCGTGTCGAAGCTCTTTGTCAGCAAAAGAACCAGAGCCGCCGCGTGGGTGATCCTTCTGGTGCTGCCCGCCCTGATGGTGGCCTTCGGCTATTACCACAGCCACCGTCCGGCGGTCAATCCGGTAGGCTCCCGTACCTTCTGGGACTACATCATATTAAACTCGGATATTCTGCTGGGCCTGCTGTTCCTGCTGGTGTCCGCCATCCCCTTCATACTGGTATTCGATAAGAAGAAGCCCCAGGCTCGCGAGCTGGTGCCGATTGCAGTGATGGCGGCCATTGCCGTGGTAGGCCGCACGGTGTTTGAGATCATCCCGCTGCCCAACTTCAAGCCCTGCTCCGCCATCATTATCATTACGGCGGTGGCCTTCGGGCCGGAGGCGGGCTTTCTTACCGGCGCACTGACCGCCTTTGTCAGCAACTTCATTTTCGGACAGGGGCCGTGGACGCCATGGCAGATGTTCACATGGGGGCTGGTGGGCTTTCTGGCGGGTATCCTGCAAAATGCAGGTGCATTCAAGGGAGTAAGCCGCCCCCACTTCACGGCGAAGCTGTGGGACAGGCTGTGTCCGGAGAATACGAACAGGGGCGACCTGCTGCATTTCGTGCGGCAGCTCACCGACCATGCGCCCCTGCGGCTGTGCCTTTATGGTTTCCTGTCCGGCTTTTTGTACGGCTGGATCATGAACCTGTATTTCATCATCGGGTATGTAAGCCCCCTTACATGGCAGACGATAGGCGCGGCCTATCTATCCAGCTTCTTCTTCGATTTCTGTCACGGACTGTGTACGTTTCTGGTGCTGTGGGCGCTGGGCGACCCGTGGGTGCGGAAGCTGGAGCGCATCAAGATCAAATTCGGCCTGACGGCGGAGGAGCGGAACTATGTGCTGCCGCCCTCCACATTTGAGATAGCGAGAGAGAACTATGAGTGAACGAAAAACGATCATCAGGACGGTGGGGCTGAAGAAGCACTACACCGTCGGCGGCAACACGGTTCGTGCGCTGGATGGCGTGGACATGTCCGTGCTGCAAGGCGAATTTGTCTGTGTCGCAGGCCGCAGCGGCTCCGGTAAGTCCACCATGCTGAATATGCTGGCAGGTCTTGAGCCGCCCACGGAGGGCGAGATCATTGTCCGAGGCAAGCATCATTTGGAGGCTATGGACGAGGAGCAGCGGACAAGGTTCCGCCGCCGCTATATTGGCTTTGTGTTCCAAAGCTACAACAATCTGCCCCAATACACGGCGTTGGAGAATGTGGCGCTGCCACTGGCCATCCGGGGCGTGCCGGAGGATGAACGGAACTGGCTGGCGTGGCAGGCATTGAGCCGCGTGGGACTGCGCGGACACGTAGATCACCGGCCCGCGGAGCTGTCAGGCGGTCAGCAGCAGCGCGTCAGTATCGCCCGCGCCATTATTACGGAGCCCTCCATCGTGCTGGCGGACGAGCCTACCGGGAATCTGGACAGCCGCACCGGCCAGGAGGTCATGGAGCTGCTGTGTGAGATCTTCCGGGAGCGGAACACCACCTTTGTTCTCAGCTCACATGATCCACAGATGGCGCTTTATACAGATCGTACCGTCTATTTCAGTGACGGGAAAATAGAGACAGAGAATCACCACACCGGAGAGGAGCGCACACAGTGAAAAGAGAAACGGTAAAACGGGCACTGGCCCTGTTGATCTGCGTATGGATGACAGTATCCCTGCTGCCTGCCGTCGCTATGGCGGAAGAGGTCACAGAGGATGTGATAGATGACAGCACCATTGAGGCTTACACGTCTTACGAAAACGGAGAGGACGCCGGCGTCAGCGGGGTCTCGGTTACAGACGAAAAGCCCAACACGGATATCAAGGTCATACCCAGCGACGCCAACGCCCTGATCCTGATGGATACCGGCGCACAGTCCCCCAAAGGCGTTCCCGGTCAGGTGGTGAAGATCGTGCTGCCGCTGGCGGTGAACAAGGAATATCTGCCCAGCGAGAAATACATGCTGCGCAACATCAACATCTATCCCGATGTGCCTACCGACGCCAGCGTGTCCAACTGGCCCTTTGAGCTGATCTATGCCAGCGATGTGCAGCACTTAAAGGATATGTCCTACAACTCCACGGCGGAGGTGTGGTTCGAGTTCAAGGTCAGCGAGTTCGCCAGTAAGGGACGCTACGCTGTGCCCTTTAAGATCAACGCCACTGTGTGGCGGGAGGACGCCGTGAACGGCACCACCATCACCGAGGACGTGACCTTCAAGGTCAGTGCCTATGTGACCGTTACCGACAACGGCAATATGTCCGGCGTCACTACCTCCTTCGGTAGCCTTCAGGTGGCGGGTACCAACGCGGGCGGCTCCTATACCGTGCCTACCGGCACACCCAATCAGACTATCTCCATGCGGATCCCCGTGATCAATGTGGGCGGTACCCTGACCAGCGTGACGGTTTATCCCGTGGTCTCTGCCGCGCTGGACGAGTTCCCCTTCGTGATCGATTCCACCAATTTGGGCAAATATTTTGACTACTGGCCAAGCGGCGAGGTGAAGTATCTGGACTACACCTTCACGGTGTCGCCCTTTGCCACCTCCGGCAACAAGTCCATTAAATTCAAGGCAAATTATTTCGAGAACAGCGCCCCTGCGGAGGGCTCCTTCTCCACGCAGTTTACCGTGATCGACGGCTATGACGCCTCCGCCATGTCGGTGATGGTGCAGAGCTATAAGCTGTATGTGGACGATACCGAGGTGTCCGGCCTGATGGCAGGCGAGGAGACGGAGCTGCGCCTGACCCTGATCAATAATTCCAAGTATGACACGGCCAAGAAGATCATCTCCAGCCTGGTATTCACCAATTCCCCCGGTCTGACGCTGTGCGTAGGCGGCACGGATACCGCCTATGCCGACTCCATCAAGCCGGGCGGTACGACGATCCTGAAATACAAGATCATGGCCAAGCAGGACGCGGAGGTAGGCCCCGCCATGCTGGGCATCAACCTGACCTATGAGACCACCGAGGCGGTGGCCGGTAAGGCGGCGCAGAACATCATGCTGCCGGTCAGTCAGAAGATGGATGTTCTGGCCGGTACGCCGGAGGTGTACGGCACACTCAGCAAGGATAAGGAAGCTACCATCTCCGTGCCGCTGACCAACATGGGCCGCGCCAAGGCTATGAATATCCGGGTGCTGGCCACGGACGGCATGACCGCCTCCACCCCCTGTTATGTGGGTGACCTGCTGGCAGGCGGCTCCACCAGCGCCGATGTAACGGTGGGCTTCTCCAAGATCGGCGCGTTTGTGGGAAAGATGATCCTCCAGTATGAGGACGCCAACGGCGAGACGTATTCTCAGGACATCTCCGTGCCGCTGAGCGTGGCGGAAAGCTCTGCGGATACAGATGCCAACAGCGTCAACGCAAATAAAGACGGCACAGGCAGCCGCTGGTGGCTGTGGCTGCTGATAGCGATCCTTGCGCTCATTCTGATCGGCATTGTGGTCTATGTCATCATCCGCTATAAGCGCGGCGAGATCGGGCCCGGTGCTGAAAACACCGCTGCCTTGGACGATTTTGACGACGACTTTGACGCAGACGGCGGCGCACCGGACATCGGGGAGAAGACGCTGTCCTACGACGGAAGCAATAAGGACGGGAATGTATGAAGCCAAAAGACCTGTTTCGCTACGGCTGCACCAACCTGTTCCGACGAAAGACCCGCACGGCACTGACAGCCCTCTCCATGGCGGTAGGCGTCATGTGTATCGTGGTGCTGATCTCCGTAGGTCTCGGATATGAACAGGCATACCGCGAGAGCATCGAGGCACTGGGCAGCCTGACAAAGATCGATGTGACGCCTGCCACCAGCGACTACGGACGCAAGGCGCTGCTGAACGACAAGGCACTGGAGGCGTTCCGGGGCATTGACGGTGTGGAGGCGGTAACGCCGGTCTACCAGCAGTCCGCCTACATCGTGTCCGGCAACTATGTCAACATGGTGCGCGTCTACGGCATCGACATGACCACGGCGGAGCGTTTCATGCTGACGCCGGAGCGGGGCGTTATGGCCGAGGACGGTACGCGCCTGCATCCGGAGGTGCTGTTCACCGACGACGTGGCGGCTGGTCTTGCCAACAAGGCCAAGGATTGGGAACTGGCGGTGGACGAGAACGGCAACGCCCTGATCGACCTGCTGGAAGTGCCTGTCCGCATGACCTTCGATTCCTCCAGCCTGACCGGTGAGCCGAAGGCCGACACCGACGGACGGGCGCTGCCCTCCAGTAATCTCTATACCCTAAGGGTGACGGGTATCTGCTCCACCTTGAACAGTAACTTCGCCACCGCCGCGTTCATGTCCTATGACCGCTTGCAGGAAATGACGCAAGCCAACGCCAATTACATGGGTGCGACAACTCAAACCAAGACGGCGGAGGAAAAGGCCAACGGCCCCACCTACGACTTGGTTTGGGTGAAGGTGAAGAACGTCAACGACGTGCAGCGGATCGTCAAGCTGATCCGTGACACGGGGCTGAACACCTATTCGCTCAATGATATGCTTGAGACGGTGCGCACACAGTCCCGGCAGATCCAGGGGATGCTGGGCGCGCTGGGCGGCATCGCTGTCCTGATCTCCGCCATCTGCGTGGCAAACACCATGATGATGTCCATTACGGAACGGACGCGGGAGATCGGCGTGCTGAAGGTGCTGGGCACCGTTCGCAGCGACATCTTCAAGATGTTTCTCTCGGAGGCACTGATCGTAGGCGTGATAGGCGGCGCGGCAGGCTTGGTGCTGAGCTTTATCGCCAAGTGGCTGATACCGGTGATCTTCGCGTCCCGTGAGCTGCGGTGCGTGCTGCCCTGGTGGCTGGCGGTCTGCGGTGTGGTGTTTTCCGGCTGCGTGGCCATTGCCGCCGCATGGATCCCCGCACGAAAGGCAACGCTTATCAGTCCCAACGAGGCCATCCGCTCTGAGTGAGGTGACGATATGAAGAAGATATGCTGCATAGTGCTGGCCGTGCTCTGTATTCTGTGTCTGGCGGGCTGCGGGAAAGCGAATACCGCCAATGAGGAGCCGCTGATCCGTAGCTTCGTGATCGGCAACAGCACGGCGGAGATCCAGACCCATACAGAGGATGGCGAAACGCGCTATGTGATCGCCATTACGCTGCCGACGGACACGGATTTTACCCGCTGTGCCGCAAATGTGGAGCTCGCCCCGGATGCGGTGCTGTCCATGGATAGTCCCTGCATCGTGAACGATCTGGGCGGGCGGCCCATCTTGAATTTGACGTTGGCAGAGCGTGATCTGGTAGTCACCCGTGGTGAGCTAAGTCAGACTTACAGTTTTCAGGTCGGATTAGAATGAGGGATAGTTCAATGAAAAAGATTTCAATTGTCTTTACAGTGCTTATTATCGCACTGCTATCAATGCTGACAGCCTGTGGAAAACAGGCGGATGATCCTGCCGGAGCTGATGGTACATCGGCGGATGCCATTTCTTCAGTAAGCATCAATGGCGTATCATGCCGTGTCGATGCTGAGAAAAATCCGGGCGGGCAGGAAACTGGAATGCTGTTCAGCATTTCCATCCCGAAATCAGAGGTTCAGGACGAAACGAATGTTGCCCTGACGCTGGAGCTTGGCTCCGATTGGTCGATTTCAGAGGATAGTAATTGTATAGTACAGATGGATGGCAGTAATGTCATTGTGGATTTGAGTGAAGAAGTGCCGGTAATTATCTTAAAGGCTGACGCCATGGATACGACACGCTGCTACCATCTGACTGTAGAATAGTAGGAAGTTCTATGTTTGCTTTTCTGATATTACGGAGGTGATGCCAATGGGCTAACGACGGTGAGCAACATTATGTTTAACAAAAAAGAAAAAACTCATGAAAGGAATTATAAGAAATGAAAAGTACCATTTCTAAGCGCCTTGTAGCGCTGTGCATGGCATTTGCCATGATGTTCTCCTTGATGACCGTTGTTCACGCAGATACCACCGTCAACGATGGCCTGTCTGCTCCCACTACCCATTCTGAGGCAGATAAGCCGGCTGAGGTATCTTCCATTCTTGTTGGGTCTACGACTGCCTACTACGAGACGGATGACAACACCGGCAATACCACTTACATCCGTGCCCAGCTGACTGGCAAGACCGAGTATGATCTGAAGAACGCTGCGGTTACTGTCAATCTGCAGGATAGTAGCACTACCGTTAAGCTGGATGGCACCGCCATTGATGGTGGCACAGCTCGTACCTTCACGACGAACCTGATGAATAAGGCACATACCCTTACCATCGGCTCGACCGATTATGTTCTGGCGGCCGGTCTGCCCAGCGGTCAGGTTGGCATTGATTCGAACGATCCTCTTGGCTTGGGTACTGTAACGATGGCCGGAACGGCCATGAATGTCTATGGCGCCAATGTTCAGAACCCCTTCATGGGCAATACCTACTTTGTTAATAGAAACACCGACTGGACCTTTATTAACTACTTCATTTCTGGTGTTCTGCCTACGGGTACTTCTTTGAGCAGTGTTGCCACTACTTATACGCTTAAGGACGGCGCAAAGATCTCCGGCGCTGGTGCCACAAATGTCACTGCTACAAGCTATTCCTTCAACTTCACTGCGGGCAATATTCTCACTGTTGCAAATGATACCGAGAGCCGCACCTACAATGCCCAGCTTGCTGTCGAGGGTCAGTCTGTTATCGTTCAGAAAGATCCTACTACTGGTATCCGCAATTATGATATTAACCTGACCGAGGTTATTAAGTCTGACTATTATGAAGATACAGACATTGAAACCAAGGTCAAGGAGATTGTGACCGCTTGGGATGCCTATATTGCGCAGCCTCATACCTTTGCCGCTGGCACCAGCGTCATGGCTATCTTGCAGAATTTTGACACATGGGCAACGCAGAATGAGAATCCCTTAAAGCACGAAGCTTACTTTACCGGTACTTCTGATTTCGGCGGAGGTTCCTACCTGTCTAAGCTGAATAATCTGAACTGGAATGATTGCGGCGACATGGGTGGCTACATGTATACCAATGACGCCAATGGCCTGTACAATGAAAACATTGAAGGTCTTGACACACGAACCGGTAAGTCTGCGATTCCCATGGTGGCGGCCAACAACATGACGTTTACCAGTTCTACCCGTATCGTGTGGTTCTTCACGGTAGACTACTCTAACTGGTTCTGATCTGACAACAGAACTTAACAGAACTTATTAGAAGGCAGTAAACGACAAAGGAGAGCGGGCGGGAGGGTTCCCCACCCGCCCGCTCTCCGTTTTATCTATCGGAAAGGGGAACCTTAAAAATGAAAGTTTTTCGGCGTATCTCAATGTGTTTGCTGACTCTGATCATGCTCTTTTCCTGCGTCACGCCGGTAAGCGCACTGGAGTCACAGCATACAAGATGGCCGGTTTTCAGTGAGTTAACAGAAGACTACTACATAGCAAGTCAAGGTTATGTCCATTTTGATGGGTGGAGCAGCGGGGCTTACTTTGGTACAGTCAATAATGCGTATGTACAATTGACGTTACCGGAGGGGACGACCAACCTCAATTTATCGCCTGCATATTTTACTAACACAACAGGCGCACCGAATTGGACGGATACCGGTATTCGCTTTGAAGATACTACGTTTCGTTACCGTATCGAGCCGCTGAACGAAGGAACGGCGGACTATTCCCAGACACAGTTCTGGCGCTTCTATGATGCTAAGTCAGATCGCAGTGTCGTATTGCCTGTGATCACAATTGTTGAGAATGCCGCTGAAGAGGAAAAAACGGTTGATAAGCTGGAGGCGTATACCGCCCGGGCGGAAAAACTGGTTTCGACCATGAAGCAGTTTGACGAGGTATTCGACGCGTTGGTAGACTCCCAAAATGCCGCATCAGTACAATATGGCGGCCGCCATCCCAGTGATGTCAATCTGGCCTGCATTGTGGCCAATATGATCCAGATCGCCTTTGACATCCAGATCAGTTGGCCTGACTCGCATAGTTATTGGGTCGAGGGCACTGGCTGGTCAACAGCAACTGCCGCTGATATCATCAAGCACTGGACAACCTATAAGATGTCTGGTACGAATAAGCCGGCCTGCAATTCAGGTGATAAAATTTCCCAAGATCAAGTAAAGCGATTGGATATCCTTCTGGATGTGGTCGCGCCGTATTATCTGAATTATCTGGAAAACCACCGTATTGTAGAGCCTACTGTCACATACTATGCAGTTGGTGGATCACGGGGATTGATCGACACCGCCAGCAAAACCATAACACTTCGGTTGCCGGAAGATACCGTTTGGAACGATCTTCCTGCGCCTACGGTTGAAACCAACGATGAATGCCAATTTATCCAGAATCTTGGTAGCTTGAGCGATGGTCAGGCCATCGCAACAGTAACACCGGGTGACCGCGCAACAGGCACCTATTATAATGGCAGTGATACCACCGGATACGGATTCAAAAAGAATCTGAGCCAAAGATGGACGATCAACGTCGAAGAGGGAACTCCTTACACAAAAGTACTTACCTTTGACATCGAAACAGCTGATGGTAAGGTTCGCTCTGCCCGCATCACGGATGGCGAGGGCGGAAGCAACGGGACGATCAAGCTGAATCTGCCCGTCGGAACTACTTTGACCTCGTTGTCCCCTAAGGTGGATTATGCCGGTGAGGGCTTCTATTACACTGTTAACGATGTGCCGAGTGACAAAACCGAGGAGATCGACTTTACCCAAAAGATCGGACTGGTCGTTTACAACACGGAGTATGAGACAGAAGCTAGATATGACGTTTCTGTCACGGCAAAAGAATCTGCGGAGAATGACATTCTCTCCTATAAGATCGGTGATGCGGTCGGTACGATCTCCGGCAGTAGTGTGTCCATAACGATTCCGTATGCCACTGACCTTACCACGGCAGAGCCGGAGATCGTGATCTCGGACTTTGCGACACTGAAAAGTGCGCCTGACAGACTGAACGAGGGTGACAACGAGTATGTGATCGCAGCTGAGAACGGCGTCGAGCGGACGTGGACTGTCAAGATCACCCGTACTCCGGTAGCGACGGGGCGGAAGATCAAGTCTTTCCGCTATGGTGGATATGAAGCCACGATCAACGAAGGCGCGGCTGAGATCACCATGACGCTGCCAAAGGGTATCTCTCCTGTTTTTGCACCGACCATCGAAATTTCTGAGTTTGCCACAGTTTCTCCGGCCTCCGGCGAGGTGCAGGATTTCAGCTCACCAGTTCAGTATAAGGTCACGGCACAGAACAAGAAGGCATCTAAAACCTATACGGTCACAGTTGTAATATCGGATGAAGCTGCTCCCAATGCGTATATAGGCAAGCTTGAACAGATACGTAACAATATCATCACCCGATATCGTAGTAAGGCTAATGATGATTGGGAGTGGATGGATCTCGGTTTCTATGAAAACCGGCCAGAAAACTACAACACCTCCGACCACCCCTTCGACATTGCCGCAAAGCTTGCAAAGCTGGACACGACCACAAATGTGGCAATGACCGAGTTTGACCGTACCATCATGATGCTGACTGCCCGAGGATTTGACTGCACGAAGCTCTCGCAGTATAACGATGGAAAACCTTACATCGACAGCAAGGGTAACGAGATCGACAACCTTGTTGCAGCGCTCTGCAACTATTCCGGCGAGTACACCATCAACGGCCCCATTTTTGCGTTGCTGGCTCTGGATATGGGAACCTATACCATTCCTGATAATGCCAGATGGACGCGGGAGAACCTGATCAATGTCATTCTGGACTACGGCAATTATGACGAGTTCGGCATTGACATGGTGGGTGCTATCATGTACTCTCTGGCTCCCTATCAGGAAGATGCGGTTTATGGCGCACAGATAAAGGAAAAGCTGAACTTGTGTCTGGAAATCATCCTGAGAAAGATGAATTCCGACTTCTCCTTTGGTGCGTGGGGTGCGACCAACAGCGAGTCTGCCGCATGGGTCATGATGGGCCTTTGCAGCATGGGTATCGACTGGAATGCCGATCCCCGGTTCTCGGATGGTCAGGGTCACAGTGCGCTGCAGCATTGGATGGACAACTTCGCCAATGTGAATGGCGGCTATTTCCACCATACGACCAGCGTAACCAACAACGCCATGGCGACCTATGAGGGATGCTATGCCACCATGTGGTATCTCAAATTCCTGGAGGAAGGTCAGGGGACACCCTGCTACTTCTATTATCAGCGGTTCAACTTTGCCCGTGAACTGTCCAAAGACGCATCCATCACCGACTTCGAGATCGAAGGCAAGAAGGGCGAGATCAACGAGGGCGGCGAAGGCGGCGAGAATACCATCACTGTTACAGTACCCAACGGTATGCCTCTGACGAACCTGACTCCGAAGGTGACGATGGCGGAAGGTGCGACGCTGCTTGCGCCGAGTCTGCCTGTGACTTTCATAGAGGGTATTAAGCAGCCCTTTACCGTGATAGCCGAGGACGGAAAGACCACCAAGACCTATTATGTCACCGTGAATCATGGCGATGTGGGGGCTTCTGGTGCCGAGCTGGATGTCAACAGCATCAAGCTGAAAAACAGTGTGCTGAATGTGATGGACATTCTGGAGAAGAAAGTCACTAAGGCGTCCGATGGCGCAACGGAGATCCTGCTTACGGTGGGGCCCGGCGTGAATACCTCGAAGATGTATCTCAGCGCCAGTATTTCCTATGCAGCGACAGTTGATCCCTCTCTGGATGGTAAGGATGCGATGAACTTCTCCAACTGGCAGACCTTCACCGTGACCTCCGGTGACGAGACGGTGCAAAATATCTACCGGATCAAGATTGTGTCCAAGGCGCAGGCGGAGATCACCAGCTTCCGTGTGCAGGCAGGCGGCGAGTGGTACAATGGCGTCATTGACAATGCCAAGAACACCATCACAATCACCGGTGTGGACGACTCCAAGCTGACCAGCACCAAGCTGATCACGGATATCGAATTCACCGGCAGAACTTGTTCGCCGACCTCCGGTATTGCGGTGGACTTTGCCAATGCAGCCACGTTCACGCTGGGCGGCGACAACGACCTGGCCAGCCGCACCTACACCGTCACTGTGCTGAACAAGAGCGGTCAGCCGATTTCCGCAAAGAGCAGCGGAGGCGACGATGATACGCCCACCACCAGCACAGCGAAGATCACAGGCTTCTCCGTCCTTGGTGTGGAGGGTGAGATCGACCAGAGTGCCGGAACCATCACCATTAAGTTGCCGGTGGGAACGAATGTCACGGCGGTCGCGCCGGTCGTTACCGTTCCTGCGGGAGCCGTGGTCAGTCCGATATCCGGCGAGGTCGTGAATCTCACCAGTCCTTTGACCTATACCGTAACGCTGGGTACGGAGAGCAAAAACTATACCGTCACCGTTATCTTTGAGCGCAGCATTTCCCAGCAGCTCTGGGATAAGGTGACAGAGAACAGCGACGTAGCCGATCATCAGACCAGCTACGGACACAGATTTAATTAAAAAATAGAAAGGAGAGAGCCATGAAAGCAACGAAATGGCAAAGGACAGTATCCCTGCTCCTTTGCCTGCTCATGGCGATGAGCTTCCTTACAGTTACCGCACCTAAAGCGTATGCAGCGGATGATACCACAGCGGCAGAAGTGACCTGGCCGCAGCTGACGGAGTTCAAGTTAACGGACAAAGACGGTTACGTTTATGATAAAAGTA
>ERZ779869.2225-NODE-2225-length-16343-cov-5.264612_pt1 | contig 16343 bp, 19 predicted proteins | sample MGYA00511557_ERZ779869 | MGnify/ENA primary metagenome ERZ779869 (study PRJEB29588, sample SAMEA2154620) | human gut metagenome | biome: human gut; feature: human-associated habitat; material: faeces | place: Denmark | collected 2008/2010 ...
CTTGCGTCTAAACAAAATGGGTTACCAAATAGATAGACTAAACTATGTTTTACTTAATCACCATCTTGGAGATACAAAATCTAAAATAATACTTGGCCATCAGTTTGTATATAGCAATCACAATCCACAACGCAGATATTATATGACAAGAAACACATTAAAGTTGTGTGATGAATATCAAAATGATTTTCCTAAATATTGCGATTATTTAAAACGCGGATTATTTGGTCAAGCCCAAAACATCATTTTATTTGAAAAAGATAAATTTAAAAAACTTATGGGTATGCATAATGGATATAAAGACTATAAAAATAATATTTCTGGTAAGCAAGAAGGCTTAAAATCAAATAAAAGTAATCTTCTACTTCTAATAGTTTTTGCTATAATATTCTTTTCACTTTCTGAAATCATCACATGGGATAGTGCACATTACTTCTCATATATAGATATTTTTGAAGGTCAAAGTCCAATATCTTCTTGGGATATAGTACGTGGTCCAGTTTTTCCAGCAATTATTTATCTTTCTAATTTTTTCTTTGGAAAGACTGTTCAAGGAATATTAATAACACAATTTATTTGTTATCTTATAAATTTCTTTATAATAGATTATTTTCTAAATGTTTTATTTAGAGGAACTAAACATTATAAATTTAAGAAAATTATATACGAATGTATATTACTGCTAAATCCAATAATTTTAGGATACTATCATGTATTATTAACTGAATTTGTTTCAATAACGTTAACAATGATATCTATATTCTTTGGATATTTACTGACAAAAAGTGTTTCTCGTAAAGAAAGAATTTTGTATGGATTACATTTTGTCATAACAATAACATTATCATATTTTTTAAAACAGCCATACCTTTGCTGCACGCTATTGCCATTGCTACTAAGCATTTTAATAAGTTTGAGCAGCCAAATTAATTTAAAAAAAATATTAGATTATAGTATTATTGTGTTATCAAGTATTCTTTTAATGTTTATTTCAATAAAAATTTGGAATAATTATTTGAAAGACAATAATGTTAACATGAATACTGGCCGAGATACTTCAAGTATTTTTGCTAGTCAATTATTGAATGGAGTTATGTATTTTTCAAAAGATGAAAATTATGATTTTACTGATTATCAAGGCGATGAGCTATTTAGCGACAGCGAAAAACAACAGATAAAAAATGCCTTAGAAACCAATGAAGATATAATGGTAATTTCAATCTATAAAAAATACCAAATCATTGATAAAGATATTATTATTAAAAATCAAAGTGATAATTTATCAGCTACCAGTGTTTTAAAAGAAATTGCAAAGACATTTTTCAAATATCCAATATTAACAATTGCCAATTATTCAAAAAATTATTGTGCTTTAACAAGTTTATGTAAAATATCATCCCCTGACGGAGTTAATTATTACGTTGCTAATGGTTTTGATTTGTTTTCAACATATGAAAATGAAACTATTGCAGGGAAATTATTTAGAGAAGGGGACAATGAGTTCTACATGCTACCAGAAATGAAAGAACGAATAAGCTTTTATTCTCAGCATATTGTTAACACCCCACTTATTAAACTTGAAAATTCACTAAAGCCAATAACAAATATACTATATAAATTTTCTTTAATGGTCTTGTTGCCATTCTTAATTATCATATTAAGCACAAATCTTATATTTAAAAAGTGTAAATTTAAAAATAAAAATATTTACAATATCACGATATTATTATTAAGTACAGCATTCTTTGGTGTCTTGGCTAACGCACTAAGCGGTTCCGTAATAGATAGATATAGTGTAGAGTTCTTTATACCAGCATTAACAGGGGAAATATTTGCTGTTAAATATTTGATAGATGTTGTAAAAATGAGGAGTAAGTATGAAAAAAGATAAAATTTTAATTGTTATTCCTGCTTATAATGAAGCAGAGAATATTGAAAAAGTTATAAAAGAAATAAAAAAAGATATTAACTATGCTGACATATTAATAATAAATGATTGCTCAACAGATAACACAGTTAATATAGTTAAAAAGAATAATGTCAAATGTATAACAAACGCTTTTAATATGCGCTATGCTATGGCGGTTCAAACCGGAATAAAATATGCTTATGAAAATGACTATGATTATGTAATTCAAATGGATGCTGATGGACAACATATAGCCTCAGAAGCAGAAAAAATGTACAAAGAATTAAAGAAAAGCGATGCTGATATTGTAATTGGTTCAAGATATTTAAAAGACATGGGCTATCCTTGTCCACTATTTAGAAGAATAGGGACAAAAATGTTTGAATGGATTATAAAAATATTTACAGGCAAAAGAATTGCTGACCCATTATCTGGATTTCAATGTCTAAATAAAGCGGTAATAAAAAGATATGCTAAAATGGGTAATTACCCTGAATTTCCTGATGCTAACCTAGTCATAGAGATGCTACTAAATGGCTATAAAATAGAAGAAGTACCAGTAAAAATGCGCATTAGAGAAAATGGCGTATCAATGCATTCTGGTATTCTAAAGCCAATTAAATACATGATTGAGCAATTCTATACTTGTGTAGTAATTGTTGTAAAATATGCAGGAAAGAAGGTAGCAAAATGAAAAATATATACTTTGTAATTTTAGCATTAATAATTGTCGCTTATTTTATAATTTCAATAAGAAAAAATAAGCTAAGTATTAAAACGTCATTTGGTTGGATAGTTGGTGCAATTGCAATGATTATTTTGTCTATATGGCCAAAGTCTTTAGATTGGTTAGCAAGATTTATTGGAATTGAATATCCTCCTGCATTGTTTTTAACACTTTGCGTTGTAATTCTTTTCGTAATAGATTTTAACAATAGTAAAAAAATTGCCGAATATCAAATGAAAATTACAGAACTAGCTCAACAACTAACCTTAGTCAAAGCAAATGTCGAAGAATTAACTAATAAGAAAGAAGATAAGAAATGATTAAATATATTTTAACTGGTGTTTATATTTTATTTACCACAACTGGGCTTTTATTAATGAAACTAGGTGGTGATACATTTAAAGTATCACTAAAGCCAACTTTTAGTTTCAATATGGGATATGTAACAATGATTGGTTTTTTATGTTACATAATTAGTTTCTTATTATGGCAAAAATTATTAGTTACTTTTGATTTATCATACATTGTTCCAATTGCAACCGGGATTGTACAAGTAATAGTACTTTTAATGGGCATATTCGTATTTAAAGAGCAGATTAATGCTATGGGAATCATTGGGTCAATAATGATCATTATTGGTATCGTATTACTAGCATTTGGAAAAAGATAATGAAAGAATTATTTAACAAATATAAAGAAATAATAATGTATCTAATATTTGGCGTACTAACAACAATAATTAGTTTAATAGTTTATTATGCGCTTACTTATACAATTTTAAATCCCAATAATTCAATATACTTGCAAATAGCCAATATCCTATCGTGGATAGCAGGCGTCTTATTTGCATATTTCACTAATAGAAAGTATGTCTTTGAATCCAAAAATAAAAACAAATTAAAAGAATTCACTTCATTTGTTGGATCAAGAGTTACAACCTTAATATTAGATATGCTTATAATGGGAGTAGGGGTGTCTTTACTTCATGGCAATGATAAAATATTAAAACTTATTTCTCAAGTATTAGTAATTGTTGGTAACTATGTATTAAGCAAATTAATCGTATTTAAAAAGAAAAATAATAATTAAAGTGTTCGTCAAGAACACTTTTTGCGTGAAAAAATCGTATTTTGTGTTTACTTATATAAAATAAATGCTATAATATAAATAGGAGATGAGAAAAATGCTCAAATTATATGAGACATCTAATTTTAGAACTCTTTATGATATGCTCAAAATTAATATGAAAGCATCTTCAATAAAAGAGTTAGAAAATAAAACATTTGATTATAATTGCAATAAGTATTTAAGTACAAAAGTTATTTATGGTGCCAATGCCGTAGGTAAGTCAAACATAATATTATCCATGGCAGTATTAAAAAATATAGTTGAATATAAAGGCCTTAACGAAAATTCTGAATACGGCAACTATAGTATATATTCCAATCTAATTGATGAAGAAAAATATTTAGAACCAATATCTTTCCATATTATTTTTGACAATAAAAATAGTAAATACGATTACTCTTTGAAAATTAAAAACGATAACGCCCATCAAACTAGTATTTGCTATGAAAAACTACTTATAAACGAAGATTTAATACTAGAAAGAAATGAAAATAAACTCAATATCAATTTTGATAAAAGTATTTTAAAAAAATACTACAATGAAATAACTGATGACTATCTAAAAAAGACTGCTGAAATATATAGCAAAGATATAAATAATAATTCTAAAATCTTTAATTCATACTTGCAATTTGCTGATGAAATATGTAATCCATTCAATGAATTCTTTGATAAGTTTAAAGCAATTTTAAATATCAATGATGTTGTATTTAAATATAATAGTTTTGAGGATGTAAAGAGCAAAAAAATATATAATCATTTATTTAAAAGCATTATTTCAAAAAGTGATTTTGGACCTCAAAAAATATATTATCGAGCAAGTCAAGAAAATGATAGTAATCTTCTAACAATGACATCAGAATACGCTTTAAATAGCAAAGAATCTGAAGATGTAGCAGTGTTAACAATTGATTCAAAATATACAGAATCATTAGGAACCCGAAATCTTTTAAAATTAACAGCTGTGGTATTTGATGTTATTTCTCGTGGTGGATTCCTTGCTATAGATGAAATGGATGCATCAATAAATGGTGAAATTATCGCTGGAATAATCAACTTATTCTCTGATCCTGAAATAAATAAGAAAAATGCTCAAATAATTTTTACTACTCACAACCCAATATATTTAACTGGCGATTTATTTAGAAGAGATGAAATAGTGTTTCTTGAAAAAGACAAAGAAACTCATTTATCAAAAGGCTTTACCTTACATGATCTTAATATCAGAAATGATGAAAACTATTTAAAAAACTTTATAAATGGTAATTATATGCGTATCAATCCCATAGATTTTAACGAAATATATAATGATACCATGAGGGATAATGACTAATATTGTATATCGTGGCTCATGTGAAGGACTCCAGGAGCAAGCATTTCTAAATCATGTATCTAAGCTTATTAACAATGATCCTAGATGTAAAAATAAAGTTTATTTCGATTTAATAAATGTCGGTGGTGGCGACCCATTAGAAGTAGTAAAAAAAGCAGTGAACTATAATTTCATCGGTAAAAAAGAATTCATCAAAAATAAAAGAGTAATAGCGCTATTTGACTATGATTTTAAAGATTCAAAATTTCTTGCAGCACTTAAACTGGCTAGTGATAACAAAATTATTCCTTTTTATACTATTGCAAATTTTGATTTATTACTTATAAATCTTAAGGAAAAATATACTAAGCAAGTATCTAAATCAGAGGAATATATAAAAGAAGTAAGAAAAGTATATCATCTTGATTCTGAAGCTAACATTAAAAATCAAACTGTTATTGATAAAATATTAAAGCAAATCACATTAGATGATATAATCTTTCTTATTAAAAATGCTAAAATTATTGAAAAGGATAATTTAAATAGCAAAAATTACTATTCTGCCAAAGAAAATATATTAAATCAGCCCAATTTATTACCATATAGGATATTAGAAGAAGTTTTATCCAAAGCAGGATTAATAGAAAGGAAAAATTAAAAGAATATGAAGATGGCACATACTATGACAATATATTTTAGATAACGGAGGTATATAATGACTAAAATATTAACATTTAAAGTTGGAATAGAAGGGTTAGAAGACAAAATATGGCGAAAAATGGCTATGAAATTATTGATAAATTTTAGATAGGAGAATAAATTATGAAAATATTAGTAACTGGATGTTGTGGCTATATTGGCTCACATACATGCGTAGAATTATTAAATAATGGTTATGAAGTAATTGGTCTAGACAATTTTTCCAACAGCAAAAAAGATGTCTTAGATAGAATATTCATGCTTACTAACGAAGAAATAACTTTCTATGAAGGAGATATGCGTAATATTGAAATATTACGTAGGATATTTAGTGAACACAAAATTGATGCGGTAATTGACTTTGCAGCATACAAAGCAGTTGGTGAATCTGTTAAAAAGCCCGTTGAATATTATATTAACAACGTAAGTAGCGTTCTAAATCTATTAACAGCCATGAAAGAATACGCCGTTAAAAAACTAGTATTCTCCAGCAGTGCTACCGTATATGGTAATCCTAAAACTATTCCAATAACGGAAGACTGTCCAACTGGTGGAACCACTAACCCTTATGGTACAAGTAAACTCTTTGTTGAACAAATTTTAAAAGACTTATATAATTCTGATAACACATACGATATTTGTATTTTAAGATACTTTAATCCTATTGGAGCTCATGAATCTGGACTACTAGGTGAAGACCCTAATGGTATACCAGCTAACCTTATGCCTTATATTTGTCGTGTTGCTAGTAAAAAATTAGAATGTCTAAGCATTTTTGGCAACGATTACGACACTAAAGACGGCACTGGTGTAAGAGACTATATCCACGTTGTTGATTTAGCCCAAGGCCACGTCAAAGCCTTAGAAAAGCTTAATAAAGAGCATTCTGGATTATTTATTTACAATCTAGGTACCGGAAAAGGTGCCAGTGTCCTTGACTTAGTTCAAACATTTGAAAAAGTAAATAATATCAAAATACCATATAAAATAGCGCCTAGAAGAGCAGGGGACATAGCAACATGCTACTCTGATACAACTAAAGCTCAAAAAGAACTAGGCTTTATCGCCACTAAAACTATTGAAGATATGGTAAAAGACGCTTGGAACTACGAATCAAAAAACATTAAATTATAAAATAACTGACCATTAAATCAGTTATTTTTTTCTCCTTCTTCTAACATTGTAATAATACTAATTCCATATCCCGTTGTAACATCATCAATTAAAACATGCGTTACCGCCCCAATTAACTTACCATTTTGCACAATAGGCGATCCTGACATGCCTTGAACAATACCACCAGCCTTATTAAGCAAAGCCTCATCTGTAACTTCAAAATAAATATTCTTTATCTTATTACCTTTATCTACTCTTAAAATATTAATTTTATACTCCCTAACATCACTATTATATAGATTAGTATAAATTGACGCTTCTCCCAGTTTAACATCATCAATACTTGCTACCTCAATTAAAGCATCATTATCGACACTTTCTAAGTAATTACCAAATATTCCTGATTCAACATTTTTATTAATTGTACCATACACTTTATCGCGATAAAACTTTGTATTAATACTACCTGGATTACCATTACTACTCTTAGTAACACTGCTAATCACACTCTTAAAAATACTACCATCTTTTATTTCTACACGACTCTTAGTATTTGATTCAATAACATTATGTCCCAAAGCACCATATATCTTCGTTTTGGGATCAATATAAGTTAGTGTTCCATTACCCAGTAAATTATCTTTAACGTACAATCCTGTTTTATAAACATTATCCTTATATTCTAAATTAAGTGTCGTTTTATATGTATTGTTTCCACGACGATATTTTATCTCTACTTGGTTATCTTTAGCCTCACTATCAATCGCCTTAACTAATTCATTTATCGTATTAACACTTTTAGAACCAACCTCATAAATATAATCACCAGCCATTAACTTACTACCATTATATATACCATTAACTTTATAAAACCCTACGACCATAACACCATTACTATTAATATTTATGCCAACATTTTGACCACCCATAATAACCTTATTAGAGTAGGCTAAAACATTAAAAGGAAAACTAATAATAGTAAGACCTATACCTATATAATTAATTATTTTCTTCATATTACCACCTACTTATAGTTTTAGTAGATTTTCCTTAATTATTATGGAAATAAAAGACAAAATTTTGATTGAATTATGTAATCACTATGCTATAATATAAAACGTTAGAAAGAGGATAACTATGTATTCATTGCCAGTAAATATGGCCCTAAAAAGCCGAGATAAATTAAAAATGGAACATTGCAAAAGAATGCAACAAATCGAGATACTAAAAAATCGCCAAATGAATGTTTTAAATGATAAAGCTTCTTCTAAAATGGTTTTGCCAATTATTGAAAATAATAATTTACGTTTATTTCAAATAACCGTTGATAAAGAGTATGCCCTTAAATTAGTTGAAGAATTAAATTTAAAATATCATGATACTGTTCATGACTTTGTGCCAATTAAAAAATATAACGAATTTGTTAGTGGAATTAGTGGTTTTATTTATTTTGCATATAGACCACTTGAACCTAAAAAGTCAACTAAAGAGGATGTCTGGACACATTTTAACTTAGATAGCGAGCAAAACAGAATAAATTTTGTCAAAAGTCATAATCTAACTTATAACCATGAAAATCTTGTGAAAGTGATAAATCATTATATTAATCACGAACTTTATTGTACTTTTAACAGAAATTCTAAACTAGCTGAGATTATTAAGTATATAATAACGAAAGAAGAACTTAATCCAGCTTTTATTTCAAATAACATATATGAATATTTCTATGGCTCTAAAGCTGATTTGTTAGGCTTAAGTCCAGCAGAATTTAAAATAAACGTAGTTGACCATTATCAATTTACTTTGCCAGAATTAAATGCTACGTTTGAAGAAAAAATAGATACTTTAGATGATATAATTAAATTGTTTAAGATAAATTTAATATATTGTGAAGAGAATAATCCAGATGACATGGTTTTAAATGACATATTTGGTACTGTAAATAAAGAAGAAATTAAAAATTATGCCAATAAGATTAATTTGATTTTAAGTGATGAAAATATTATCAAAATTATTCAAGCTTTAAAAGATAAAAACAAGAAAAAATTAATTAGAAAGAAATAATAGAAAAGAGTGATAAATATGAGCAAAGAAGAATTAGAAAGAAAAAACAATTTTGCAAAAGAAGTATATAAATATAATACTGGAAATAAGCCAAAAATTGAACAATCAAAGCCTTATCCAAAAAATGCTCAAGAATATTTAAAGAAAGAATTAGAAAAATATAAAATGGTATTTTCAAATTATGTTTATGAATATTTACAAAGTTTAGTAGCGTTAGAAACAGTAGTTACCAAGAATGAATTGTCTATTGAAAGTAAGAGGTTGTTAAAAGAATTACTTTTATTTAAGAAAGTCGCTGTATATAATGTTAAAGCAGTAGCGATGAAAACTTTGCAAAATACAGCAGGTATAAATACAAGTGAAATTTTAGCTACAAATGAGTTATTATTTAATCAAAATGACAGCAATGCCATGGCCTTCCAATACGATACTATATCTGGTTATGACTCTATTGTTCCTTTAGGTCAAATAAGCTTATTTAAAATAGAAGAAAATCCTGAATTAATTGTTCAAGAGTTAGAAGAAAGTCAAAAGTTATTAGAGCAAATGAAAAGCACTAAACCTCCTAAGCTTAAATCGAGAAGATTTCAAAGAGAACTAGCTATGTATCTTCAAAAAAGACAACACAATCTTAGTAGTTTAGAAAGTTATATTGAATATTTAAAAAGTAAATTAGAATTAACAGCCTATGAAAAAGAACTTGTAATGCAATCTCAAGAGTATAACAATCTATTAATGAAAACGCTAGGTTTAAATGAAAATGATTTTTCTAAGCCTGAGGCTCTAAGTGATGACTACGAGGAAAGACTAGTAAGAGTGTTAAAAAAAGACGACGATTTATTTCAATATCAAAATGTAATTAAATATATTTAAAATTTTATTTGCAATTAAAAAAAATATGCTATAATCATATTAAGCAACAGCGAATAGGAATTAATTATTCCCACTTTAGCGAGTCGTTAAAGTTCTAAAATAATATAGATAATGATTGAACTATTCCAGTGGAGTATACTACATTTCATGTAGCCGCTAACGCTTACTCTCCACCTTCATATTTCAATATCATTAAGTGTTGCTAAAAGGAGGTAATATGTGGAAATATACAACCAAGAAAGTTTGTAATGACTACTTATTATCTCTTTTTTCATTCGATTTAATAAGTTCTAATCAAGAAACTTTAAAATTATTATATAAGATAAGCAATAATCAAGAAAAATATTACCATGTAATTAAAATTAAGAAGAAATCAGGCGGCTATCGTACCATTTATCAACCAAGTACTACTTTAAAATATATTCAAAAAACAATTCTGGATAAAGTTTTAAAAGAGAAGAGTATTTCTAAGTACGCCAAGGCTTATTATAATGGTGCTAGCCTTACTGCTAATGCCAAACCTCATTTAAATCAAAAAATCATACTTAAACTAGACATTAAAGATTTCTTTCCTAGTACTAATTACTTAACTATCTATAAAGCTTGTTTTTCTAAAGAATTATATCCTAAAAGTATCGGCACATTATTTACTAATCTTTGTACGTATAAAGATTTTCTACCTCAAGGCAGCATAACCGCACCATATATATCAAACCTAGTCTTAAAAGACTTTGATAACGATATTGGTACATTTTGCCAAGAAAGAAATATCAACTATACCAGATACTGTGATGACATGACATTTTCTGGTAATTTTGACCCTCATCCAATAATAAAATACGTTGCTAATAAACTTCATAAAATGGGTTATCAGTTAAACAAAAAGAAGATTCATATCATTACTAATAATAAAAGACAAGAAGTAACTGGCATTGTCGTTAATGAAAAACTTCAAGTACCTAAAGACTATCGTCATAAAATAAGACAAGAACTATATTATATAACTAAATATGGTCTTAGTTCTCATTTAGAAAGAAATAACATTCAAGATAAAGAAACCTATCTTCAAAGTCTTTATGGCAAAATACTCTATGTTCTTCAAATAGACCCTAGTAATAAAGAATTTATTAAATATAAAGAATTAATCTCATTAGAACTTAATAAAATGTAACAAAAAGGAGAAATAAATGAAAAAAATCGTTATATTTGGTGGTGGTTCGGGCTTATCCCAAATCCTTAAAGGCCTAAAACTATTTCCTGTTGAAATAACCGCTGTTGTATCTGTTTCTGATAATGGAGCGTCAACTGGTAGATTACGCAAAGACTTACATATTCCCGCAGTAGGGGATATATCTAAAGTTATGCTATCTATGAGTAATGCTAACCAAGACATTATTAAACTAATGAATTATCGTTTTACCAAGTCAAGGACACTAGGTAATCACTCAATCAAAAATCTTCTCCTAAGTGCCTTGCTAGATATGAAAGGAAACTTCAATGATGCTATTCCCATTATGATGGACTTATTAGATATTGATGGTACCATCTTACCCTTAACTGAAGATAACGCTAACCTTGTTGGAATAACTAAATCTAAGAAGAAAATCATTGGTGAAGAGCAAATAACTAAATGTGCCAGCCAAATCTTAAAAGTTACATATGATAAAGAAATAACCATTAACCCAAAAGTTTTAAAAGCCGTAGACGAAGCCGACTTAATTATCTTTTCTTCTGGTTCCTTACTAACCAGTATCACACCTCATTTAATTAATAAAACCTTAAATAAAGCCATCAAATCATCTTTAGCCAAAAAACTATACATCTGTAATCTCTTCACTCAACCAGGTGAAACCGACAACTTCAAAGTCAGTGACCACATCAAATGGTTAGAAAAATATCTTGGTAAAAATACCATTAACATAGTTCTAGCTAATAATCAAAAATTAGATAATAACCTAGTAAAAATCTATCAAACTCAAGAACAAAAAGACCCTGTAACATTAGATATTGATACTCTAAATGCCATGAACATTGAAGTAATAAGTGATAATCTTGCTAAAGTAGAAAATGATGTCTATCGCCATGATGCCTTAAAAACAGCTTATTTAATATTCTCTTACCTCATGGATCATGAAAAATAGATAGTTTTTTTTAAACTTTTATGTTATGATAGTCTTCCAATTAGAAAAGGGGGACTTTTATTATGGAAATAAAAGATATTATCCGTCAAATAGAATGGACTAGAGAATACATCAAAATAACGACTAATAATCAAAGTCATTTAGATTATCTAGAAGCCTTAGAAACTAATATTCTAAGTAATGCTAAAGAAAAAACAAGTACCAAAAATTATGATGATACAGTATTAACCAACATCGAACTATCTTTTGAAACCACATCCCATTCAAGATAAAATTTATTAACCACGATATATAAAAATGTGATATGATTATATAGAGGGATTGATAAAATGAAAAGTGATAATTTTTACGAAATGAAACGATGCAAAATGGATTGGCTAGACGATATTTTCTGGGGGACTAAAGATTCTCAAGGACTAAGAAATGCCACCAGTGCCATTAAATTTGTCTTATTTGATGATGAATCACAAATTCCAGATGGTTTTACCGTTGGTGATAAATACGAATTCATATCATCAAGACGTGATGGTCGTGCTAAAGCTAAAATGCTTCAGTCAATCGACCTAGTTCAAATACTTTGCAAATACGCCATGCAATCATTTGGCATTAAAAATAAAAATTTCGATATAGATTACGATGAATATATAAAAATTAGAAATAAAAAAGTCATTAAAAGTGACTTCAACGACGATTATATTACCGAATTAGTTGCCTATGCTCTTATGGATAGTGTTTATGGTGGTTACATCTTCGTATCTTCTAATAAATACATAAGAAACTCGCTTATTAATGCTTTAATTAATGAACGTTATATCGAAGAAAAATGGCAAACTCTAGACGAATTCAATGGTATCTTAAGAAATCCAAGTATTGATGAAATAACCAAGAAAAACTACTTAGATAGTTACCAAAGAATGGACGACGATTTTTTAAATATTAAAAGAAGAGATAACGACTATTTAAGCTATCTAAGAGATACAATCTAGTAAAAGAAAGTAGTGTGTAGTATGAAAAAAATGTTAGATGAATTTAAAACCTTTATTATGCGTGGTAACGTCCTAGATCTTGCCGTAGGTGTAGTAATGGGTGGTGCCTTCTCTAAAATAGTATCTTCCTTAGTAAATGATATAATGATGCCTTTTTTAGGTGTCATAATAGGAGGCCTTGATTTTAGTAACCTTTCTATAACCTTTAGAAACGCTAAAATAATGTATGGATCATTTATTCAAAACATAATCGACTTCTTAATTATATCATTCTGTATATTTATGTTTGTTAAAGTAATTAATAAACTAACCCATCTTAAAGAATTAGAAAAGAAGAGTGAAGAACCTAAAAAAACTTCTCCAAGTGAAGAAATCTTACTACTAAGAGAAATAAGAGACGAATTAAAGAGTCAAAAAAAGACATCCAAATAACCATGGATGTTTTATCTTGCAATAAAATATGCCGCAAAGCCAATTAAAGTTCCAAAAACCATAATAATAAGCATTGTCCATACTGCAATCTTTTGTACTTTCTTAGACATAATCATACCTCTTTCTAGTACAACTAATATTTTATCATAAAGAATATACTTTGCCAATATATTTAAATAGGTGAAACAAAATTGAAATATTTAAAGAAGAACAAAAACATTCTAATATTCTTAGGAATTATTTTAGTAATGGGTATTATCGCTGGTATAATATTTGGCATCAAACAATCAAATGACATCAAACTACAAATAAAATATGGCTTTACTAACCTCAAAGATATCTTAATAAACACCAAAGCTAATAGCATTTTCTCCCATTTATCATGGATAATCATTCTAAGCATCCTAAGTCTAGGTTTAATATTCTATCTAATACCCCTAGCGTATCTCTTTTTCCTTGGGATGTCTCTAGGTTTTAACACCTATACCTTAAGTATTTCATTCGGTTTAAAAGGTCTAGCGTTCAGTTTTATCTATAACATAATCTTTAATCTTCTTTTCATAATCTTACTTACCTTTATTCTTATAAAGCTATTCTATATCGGTAAATTAACTCTAGGTTACTTAATCTATCGTAAGATAGAACTCGTAAAATACATCAAAAGAAACTATCTTGCTATTACTATAATTACTATTTTAGTATTAACAAACGATATTTTCTTACACTTTTTTAGTACTAATATTTTAAAAATGCTAACAAATATGCTATAATCATGGATATGGAGTTGATGTCTATGAAAACTGTAGTTGTAGGAATGTCTGGTGGCGTTGATTCGTCTGTTTCGGCTTATTTATTAAAAAAACAAGGTTATAACGTCATTGGTCTTTTCATGCGTAACTGGGATGCGGCTTTAAATAATGATATTGAAGGTAACCCTACATTTAACGAAAATATTTGTCCACAAGAAATCGATTATAACGATGCCTTAAAGGTTTGTGAGCAACTAGATATTCCCTTACATCGTGTTGATTTTATCAAAGAATACTGGGATAATGTCTTTACTTACTTTTTAAACGAATTAAAACTTGGAAGAACCCCAAACCCTGACTTAATGTGCAATAAATATATAAAGTTTGATTTATTTATCAAAGAAGCCAAAAAACTAGGTGCTGATTATATTGCTACAGGTCATTATGCTAGAATGAATAATCATAAGTTACTAAGAGGTATCGATAACAATAAAGACCAAACTTACTTTCTTGCTCAAGTACCAGCGTCTAATCTAGAACATGTCTTATTTCCTGTTGGAGGTCTTACTAAACCAGAAGTACGTGAAATAGCTAAGGAATTAAACCTAGAAACAGCAGCCAAAAAAGACTCAACTGGTATCTGCTTTATTGGTGAAAGAAACTATCAAAAATTTATCCATAATTACTTAAAACCAAATCCTGGCGATATCGTTGATGTCGATACTAAAGAAGTTATCGGTCATCATACAGGATTAATGAACTATACTATCGGTCAAAGAAGAAATGTTGGTATTTCTGGAAACTTAGAACGTCATTATGTTTGTGGTAAAAACGTTAAAGATAATATCTTATATGTTGCGTTTGGCGACGATAATAAGTATTTAATGAGTGACGAATGTATAATTGATAACATTAACTTTATATCTTCAACTCATCCAACATTTTGCACTGCTAAATTCCGTTACCGTGGGGAAGATCATCCCGTCGAGTTAGAATACATAAACGATAACGAAATCAAAGTAAAATATAAAGGACTAGCTAAAGCTGTAACCCCAGGTCAAGCATGTGTATTATACCTTGGTGAAGAATGCCTAGGATCTGGAATAATCAAACAAGTATTAAAAGACGATAAACCATTATGGTATTTAAATTAGAGTAGGGGTAATCCCTATTTTTTCTTCATTAAAAGTAGATATTTACTTGACATGTAAAGTTTTGATGTTATAATATTATATGTAAAGTATGAAAGGTGATAAGACAATATGAAAAAGTTAAACGATTTATTTCAAGAATTAGGAATCTCTAAAGTACGTCTTGCTAAATATTTAGGTGTATCAAGACAAATGGTTTATAATTACTTGGAATTAGATGATATAAATAAATGGCCAAAAGAAAAGAAAATATTATTATATAAATTATTAGATATTGAAGATGGTGAATCTATTAGTGATATTCACATTACAACTGATTATTTAATGAGTGTTGAATCTCGTTTAAATCAAGGTGTAAAACACTCTAGTGAAGACGAATCATTCATTGACATGAAAGGTTTAAATAAAGATGCTCAGCAGCTAATTGCGGATATCTCTTACCTACTAAAAGAAAAATTGACAGAAGAGAAGGGGAAAGAGAACTTTTATGCCTTCACTTACCTATATCACATGCTTCAGTCAATTGACAACGTTCCTGAAATAAAATACATTTTTGGATACATGAGCAAGACAACTGGATTTACAAATCCTGAAGAATATAAATTTCAAGAAGATAAGCAATTTATCTTTGAAGGTATCCTTTACTCTGCCCTAACTTTATATAACAATGGGGGAGCCTCACGTAGTAAATTACAAGAGTCTCATAAACGTTGGGTTCAAGAAATTGAAGCTAAAAACGAAGAAAAACTATCTCGTACTCAACAATTAAACACTGTTAAGATTCAAGCTTTAAAAGAACTTAACTATACTGAGATTAACGCCGCTAATGCAGCTGAAGTTTTTGAAAAAATTGCTGAAATTCAATCTAGAAAGGTTTAATACCTTTTTTATTTTGTGCATTGAGCTTAACAACTATTCAACTTTTTAAAACTCGATTGCTGAAAATTAAACCATGAATTTTGATGAATTGAGGTGAATAATCATTAAGCTAAAAATATCTCGATTGCTGAAAATCGAGTTTATTATTTTTAATATTATTAAGCAATATATCATTAA
>ERZ779869.2233-NODE-2233-length-16320-cov-9.145466_pt1 | contig 16320 bp, 14 predicted proteins | sample MGYA00511557_ERZ779869 | MGnify/ENA primary metagenome ERZ779869 (study PRJEB29588, sample SAMEA2154620) | human gut metagenome | biome: human gut; feature: human-associated habitat; material: faeces | place: Denmark | collected 2008/2010 ...
AGGGGGGCGCCCCAGCCCGGCGGAGCCAGGCACGGGGCCGCCCGAATGCCAGCCTGCACCCCCAAAGGAGGTAACCGCCATGTATCACATCCTGGTCGTGGATGACGAAGCCAAGATCCGCGAGATCATTAAAAAATACGCAGTATTCGAGGGCTACCGGGTCACCGAGGCCGCCAATGGCATGGAGGCCATCGACCTGTGCCGCACCGAGCCGTTCGATCTCATCATCATGGATGTGATGATGCCGGAGCTGGACGGCTTTTCCGCCTGCCGCGAAATCCGCAAATACAACCGCACGCCCATCATCATGCTTTCCGCCCGCGGCGAAGAATATGACCGCATCCACGGCTTCGAGCTGGGGATCGATGACTATGTGGTCAAGCCCTTTTCCCCCAAGGAGCTGATGATGCGGGTGGCCGCCATCATCAAGCGCAGCGGCGGCGAGGAAAACAACCGTTTTGTTTTTGAGGGGCTGACGGTGGATTTTACCGCGCGGCTGGTTTTCATTGACGAGCAGCGCATAGAGATGTCTCCCAAGGAGTACGACCTGTTTTTCTATATGGTGCGCAACCGCGGCGTGGCCCTGACCCGCGAGCGGCTGATCCACGATGTATGGGGCTATGATTTTTACGGCGACGACCGCACGCTGGATACCCATGTAAAGCTGCTGCGCAAGAGCCTGGGCCGGTACAGCCGGTGCATTATCACGCTAAGAGGAGTTGGGTACCGCTTTGAAACTGTGGCAGAGCCGGAAAGCGATGCAGACGGAGACGCCAACTGAGTCCTCCCCTGCCCCGCAGCATAAGCAAAGCCGTTTTTCCCACCTGGGCATCCGCTGGAGACTGGTGGGCAGCTTTGCTATGTTCGTGGCGCTGCTGCTGATGCTGCTGTGGCTTTTGCAGATCGTCTTTTTGGAGAGCTTCTACAAATCCATCAAGACCAGCTCCATTAAAAATACCGCCGAGGAAGTAGCCGCCAGCATCAATGATGAGAACTTTTACACCGAGGTGAACCGTCTGACCCGCCAGGATCTCATCTGTGTCCACATCGTGCGGGAGGACGGCACCCCGGTACTGACCTCCGGCAACCAGCCCTCCTGCATCCTGCACATGCTGCTTACCGATCAGGCGGCGCTGCTGTTCCGGCAGGCGCAGGAAAACGGCGGCACCGTGCTGGAAAACTATCAGCTCCTGGAGCTTTCCCCCGCCATGCAAAGCAAGGGCACCCCGCAGAACGCCTCCACCGAGCAGCTGTTATACGGCATCCTCACCGCGCGGGGGGAGGGCGACGCCGCCGAGCCGGTCATGGTCATGGTGGATGCCACCATCACGCCCATCAATACCACGGTGGAAACACTGCGGGCCCAGCTGGTCATCATCACGGTCATCATGACGGCGTTTTCCATCCTGCTGGTGCTGCTGCTTTCCTCCATGATCTCCCGTCCCATCACCCGCATTACCAAAAGCGCCAAGCAGCTGGCCACCGGCGATTACGGCACGCAGTTTACCGGCGGCACCTACCGGGAGGTCACCGAGCTGGCCGACACCCTAAACTATGCCAGCCGGGAGCTGAGCAAGGTGGAACATCTGCGGCAGGAGTTCATCGCCAATGTGAGCCACGACCTGCGCACCCCGCTGACCATGATCACCGGCTATGCCGAGGTAATGCGCGATCTGCCGGGTGAAAATACCCCGGAAAATGTGCAGATCATCATAGATGAGGCCCGCCGGCTGACTGATTTGGTCAATGATTTGCTGAATCTTTCCCGGCTACAAAGCGGCGCGCAGACCCCCGAACCGGAGCCGCTCAATCTCACCAAGATGATCCGCGGCATTATGGGGCGGTACGCCAAGCTGGTGCTGCATGACGGCTACGCCATCACGCTGGAAGCGGACGGCGACGCCATGGTGATGGCCGACCGGCTGCGCATGACCCAAGTGCTGTATAATCTCATCAATAACGCCATCAACTATGCCGGGGCCGACCGGGCCGTACTGGTGCGCCAGACCATCGAGAATGGGACTGTGAAGGTGGAGGTCATCGACCACGGCGAAGGCATTCCGGCCGAGAGCCTGCCCTATGTGTGGGACCGCTACTACAAGGTGGATAAAAACCACCGCCGCTCCACCGTGGGGGCCGGGCTGGGACTTTCCATTGTAAAGGGCGTGCTGGAGGCCCACGGCGCCGAATACGGCGTAGCCAGCACCCTGGGCGAGGGCAGCGATTTCTGGTTCCGGCTGCCGCTGCTGCCGCCCGATGCCGCTTTAACCGCCGAAAGTGAAGAAAATCATTCCGATTTTTCCTGATTTCTTCACACAGCCATCACATTGGCCGTATATGATAAAGGTGTGGAATAAATAAGGGCGCACAGCCCGGCCGAAGGTTTTTCTTTCTCCTCCTTATCTTCATCCTTCTTTATACTTTTTCGTTTTGTCCTCATTTTCTTTTCCCTTCGGCTCATTCCCCAAGCTCCTGCGCCGGCTGCAAACGGCCGCAGGAAACAGTTTTACCAGGAGCTCCCGCACTGTAACAGGTGCGGGAGCTTTTTTGTGTTCTTTAATATTTTATGAATTCACCGTGAACTGCGTTGACTATATAGGGGCAAAATGGTATGCTGACTGTATTAGCTCCAGTAGTACAGTTTGCTGCAAAGTTTTTTTGCATTTTTTGTTTTTGGATGCAATAAAATCCATCAAACTGTACACTTATTTTAGTGAAATATGATTTTTCTGCGAGAGGGGGAAAAAATGTGCAATACATGGTGGAGACCAAAAATCTCCGCAAGGTGTACCGGACCGGCGATGAAAAGGTAGTCGCTCTGGATAATATCGACCTGACCATTGAGCAGGGGCAGGTGTGCTGTATACTGGGTACCTCCGGCAGTGGTAAATCCACCCTGCTGAACCAGCTGGCCGGGCTGGAAAAGCCCACCCGCGGCACGGTAAAAATCAAGGGAGAGCTGATCTCCAAGATGAGCGAAAAGCAGCTGGCGGTGTTCCGGCAGAAGCACATCGGATTTGTGTTCCAGTCCTACAATCTCATTCAGGGGATGACCGCTGTGGAAAATGTGGCCATGCCGCTGATGTTCCGCCGGGTGTCCCGCAAAAAGCGTGAGGAAGCCGCCCGTGAAATGCTAAAGCAGGTGGGACTGGGCGAGCGCATGGACCACCGTCCCAATGAAATGAGCGGCGGCCAGCAGCAGCGCGTGGGCATTGCCCGCGCCTTTGTTACCAATCCTGAGGTGGTATTTGCCGATGAACCCACCGGCAACCTGGATACCAAAACGACCAAAGAGGTCATGGAGATGTTCCTGCGGTTTGCCCGGGAAAAGGGCACCACGATCATACTGGTGACACATGACCGCAGCCTGGCAGAATACTGCGACCGCATCGTGACCATCTCGGATGGACGCATCATTTCCAATGAGGACCACCGCCATGCCAAGGCGATCCAAGACCCTCCTGCCGCCCCTGCCGAGGAGCTGCCGGAGACCCTGCAATTTACCGATAACACACTGGCCGCCGGCCAAGGAGGAGTATGACTGTGAAAAAGATGAGCAAGATCCTGATATTCATTCTGGTGCTGGCCATGGTGCTGGGCACCGTAGCGATGGCGGAGGTTCCTACGCCGGCCGCCAAAACCCCTGCCACGCAGGAAGAAACTGTTACATACACCATTACGGCCGGTATTTTTACCAATGGTCAAATGACGATTAAATATGGTACTACCCAAAGTCCTCTGGCCTCCGGTGCCTCTTTAACCGTCGAAAAAGATACCGAAATTACTGTTGAATTTTCCGCCACCGCTGGCTATGAATTTGTAAAAGCCACCTACAAAATCGGCGAAAAAGAGACTTCCCTTTCCGATGGCGGCAAATTCACCCTGACCGGTGATGCAACCATCACCCCCGTATTCCAGGCCAAGAGCACCCTGGGCGGCGAAAAGATCGCTGACAGTTTCCGGCTGGATGCCATCTGCAACGGCTACTCTAATTGGCAGGCATATCATAAGGATACGACCAACAATAAAAAGTACACCAAGTACCCCGGCTCCCCTAAAGATAATGTCACTCCCAGTTCCGAAATCACCAAGGGGAACTATGTCGATTTGACCCTGTATGTGACCGATGGTGATTTCTTGTCCTTAACCCAAAAAGAAGGCTATGACGCAAATAAGTTTTCCGTCACCACCCCCGGTGACAGCAGCTTCCTCGCAGGCGGCTCCGGCTATTACGGCTCCGGTTTGAAGTCAGAGGCAAATATCAGCATCTGGAAGGTGAATGATACACCCAAGGGGATGCTCATCGAGCTGACCGGCGTGTATTATGTGGGCGGCAATGATAACACCCTCAAGCTGATCGTGACGCAGGGCAACTACAATGCCATCCTTTCCTGCAAGATCGACAATGCGACCATCGTGCCGGAAAAGGAAAACGACAAAAAGCCGGATGAGGAGACTACCGCAGCGCAGCCCTATGTCATCATCAGCAGCTACAGCTACGGCAAGGGCGACCTGGTGGCCGGTGAGACCCGCAATATCACCATGACCTTCCGCAATACCAGCAAGACCATGGCCGTGGAAAACATGATGGTGACCATGACCCTGCCCGATGCCATGATGCTGACCAGCAGCTCCAATTCCTTCTACATCGAATCGCTGGCAGCCGAGGGCACCATCACCAAGACCGTGAATGTGACCGTGAAGCCCACTGCGGCGGCCCAGTCCCATTCCATGACCGTTGATTTTACCTACGACTACCTGGATAACGGCGTGCGCCGCAATGCCAAGACCACCGAGACCATCAGCATGCCGGTGCTGCAGGTGGACCGCTTTACCGTGACCGGCATCGACCTGCCCCAACAGATCTTCATAGGCGAGGAAAATAACCTCTCCGTCAACTTCGTCAATAAGAGCCGTACCGATATCTACAATCTTTCCGCCAAGCTGAACTGCGAGGGGCTTTCCAATAACGGCGAGGAGCAGTATCTGGGCAACCTGGCCTCCGGCACCACCTCCAGCGCCGATTTCTACATCACCGGGAATGAAAAGTGCGAGCTGGTGGGTGAGGTCATTATCACCTACGAGGATACCAACATGAACCAGCGCACCGTTTCGGTGCCCTTTACCACGCAGGTGACCAGCTACGAGGATGTATGGGGTCCCAGCAATCCCAGCGTCGACCCCGGTATGGATCCCGGCACTGACCCCGGCATGGAAGAGCCTGCGGGTTTCCCGTGGTTCTGGGTCATCGGTGGTGTGGTGGTAGTGGCTGCCGGCGTATTCGTGTACCTGAAGCTGCGTAAAAATAAAAAGGAGAGCGTAGACGAAGATGAGGATATCTGACCTTCTGAGCGTCTGCCTGCGAAACCTGACCCGCCGCCGGGTGCGTACCGCCCTGACCGTCATCGGCGTTGTCATCGGCGTGTGCGCCATCATCTTGATGGTCTCACTCGGCATCGGTGCGCGGGAATCCATGATGCAGATGCTGCAAGAGTGGGGCGATCTTACCATCATCAATGTCTACAATTACGGCGGAGGCGAGACCAAGCTGGACGATAAAGCCCTCTCCAAAATACAGGCGATGGATAATGTACAGATCGCGACCCCGTTTTACAGCAGCCGGGTCAGCTTCCGGCTGAAATCCCGCAACGGGCGCTATGCGGCCTATACCAATATCATCGGCATCTACCCCGAGGCGTTTGACGCTCTCGGCTATAAATTGAGCGACGGCACCTCCTTTGCGGACAGCAAAAAGGATTACAGCATGGTGGCGGGCGCCAATGTGGCGTATTCCTTCCGGGATACCAAGAAAAAGCGCAATAACTATGTGGATCGCAACCAGACCGACGCCATGGGCAACCCCAAAAAGCCCTTTGTGGATATCATGAAGGATAAGCTGGTATTGTACAGCGAAAGCTATGACAACAACGGCAACCTGAAAAAAGGCCTGGAGGTCACCCCCAATGTGACCGGCGTGATGGTGGAGGACTGGAACAAGGGCTGGGAGACCAGCGAATGCATCCTGATGGACATCAACCAGCTGAAGGCGCTGGAGCAGAAATACTATAAGATCAGCGGTGAAAAGGCTCCAGACACCACCAACTATGATGAGGTACGGGTCAAGTGCGTAGACGCTGCATCGGTTGCCGCAGTGCAGCAGTCCATCACCGATATGGGCTTCCAGTGCTCCTCGATGGAGGACACCCGTAAGATGTTCGATGAACAGCTCACCATGATCCAGACCATGCTGGGCGGTCTGGCGGCTATCTCTCTGTTTGTCGCCGCCATCGGCATTGCCAATACCATGGTCATGTCCATCTATGAGCGCACCAAGGAGATCGGCGTCATGAAGGTGCTGGGCGCCGAGCTGGGTGCCATTCGCGCCATGTTCCTCACCGAATCCGCTATGATCGGTCTGATCGGCGGCGTGGTGGGCGTTGGGCTCAGCTTCCTGATCAGCTATCTGTTAAACAATGTGCCGATCGTAGCAAACCTTCTGGCATCGCTGGGGCTCAGCTTCGGCAACGGCGGGGCGGTTTCCATCATTCCGTGGTGGCTGGTGCTGCTGGCAATGGTCTTTTCGATGATGGTCGGCGTTGTTTTCGGTTTTATCCCTGCCAACCGCGCTGTTAAGATCTCCGCTTTGGAGGCCATTCGGCACGACTAAACCTACTGCAATGAAAAAGCCCCCTCGGGGGCTTTTCTCTTTGTGCCGCCCGTGGTATAATTTGAGACAGAACCGGACTGGGCGGCACAGGGCGCGGGGCGCTCCGGACGGAGGCCGGAGCCACGGCCCGTAGGGCCGTGTAAGGCCGCCCGCAGGGCGGCCTGCCCCGCGCTCCCCATACCTGCCCGCTGCATCCACTCTGCCAAGGAGGGAAACACCATGCCACACGATCTGCAAGCCAGCCTTGCCGCCTATCGGCCCTACAATGAGCAGGAGCAGCACGATCTGCCGCTGCTGCTGGCCGCGCTAAAGCAGCCGGATAGCTTTACCCGGCAGAATGAAACCGCCCATTTTACTGCATCAGCCTGGGTGGTGAACCCCGCGCGGGATAAGGTGCTGATGATCTATCACAATATCTACAATAGCTGGAGTTGGACCGGCGGCCATGCCGATGGAGAGACCGACCTTTTGGCGGTCGCATTGCGGGAGGTAACCGAGGAAACCGGGCTGCAAACGCTCCGCCCCGTCAGTCGTGAACTGTTCTCGGTCGAGATCCTTACCGTGGATGGACACGAAAAACGAGGGAGGTATGTCCCCTCCCACCTGCATCTCAATTGCACCTATCTCATCGAAGCCGATGATACCGAGCCGCTGCGGGTAAAGCCCGATGAAAACAGCGGTGTGCGGTGGTTCGCCCCGCGAGAGGCGCTGGCCGCCTGCACCGAACCCTGGATGCGCGACCGTATCTACCAAAAGCTCATCGAAAAAAACACCCAGTATAAATAAAAGGAGGGACTGTCATGAAGCCGCATGAAACCACCGCCCAGTGCGTGGAGCGCAAGCTGGGGCGCAAGCTCCGCCTCATCCGCGTGGCGCGCGGGGAGGAACCGGCCGATATCGTATTCAAAAACGCCACCTATCTCAATGTATTCAGCAATGACTTCTGTCATGGGGATATCGCTGTTTCCGATGGTCTCATCGCCGGCATCGGCAGCTACCACGGCAGCAAAGAGGTGGATGTCTCCGGCAGCTTTGTCTGCCCCGGCCTCATCGATGCCCACATCCACCTGGAAAGCAGCCTGGTCTCCCCTGCCGAGTTTGCCCGAGCGGTCATCCGCCACGGCACCACCACTGTCATCACCGATCCGCACGAGATCGCCAATGTCATGGGAGTGGATGGCATCCGCTATATGCTGGAGGCCACCGAGGGCCTGCCGGTGGATGTCCACTTTATGCTGCCCAGCTGCGTGCCCGCCACGCCGTTGGATGAAAGCGGCTGCACGCTGGATTATCAGGCCATCGATGACCTGTATGACCACCCTAGAGTTCTTGGCCTGGCGGAAATGATGAACTATGTCGGTGTCATCAATGGCGACCCAGCAGTCATCAGCAAAATCCTGGCCAGTCAGGCCCACCACAAAAAAATCGATGGCCACGCACCCGATCTCTCCGGCGCCGATCTCAACGCCTATATCGCCGCCGGCGTCTATTCCGATCACGAGTGCAGCACCTGCCAGGATGCGCTGGAAAAGCTGCAGCTCGGCCAGTTCATCATGATACGGGAGGGCACCGCCGCCCAGAATCTGCGGGCACTCCTGCCGCTGCTCAATCAGCAGTACTACTCCCGGTGCATGTTTGCCACCGATGATAAACACCCCCTGGATCTTTTGCAGGGCGGCCACATCGATTATATCATCAGGGAAGCCATTGCCTGCGGCGTTGATCCCATCATTGCCATCAAGGTGGCCAGCCATCAGGCAGCCCGCTATTTCCTGATGAACAACAAAGGCGCCATCGCCCCCGGCTACCTGGCCGACCTGGTGGTCTTCGATAACTTCCGTCACTTCAATATCCAGGAGGTGTATAAGCGCGGCCGCTGCGTCTTTGCGGATGGCGAGGTTCTACCCTTTGACGCGCCCGCGGTGGAGCCCAGCCTTTCCCGCCGCGCGCACGAGACCTTCCGCATTGCGCCGGTCACGCCGCAGCAGCTGGCCGCCGGAGATCTGCCGGTCATCGGCATCGTCCCGGGCGAAATCATCACCCAGAACCTTGGCCGGGCGGCTGCCCCCGATCCCACCCATGATATCCTAAAGATCGCCGTAGCGGAGCGCCACCATGGCACCGGGCACATTGGCCTGGGATACATTAAAGGTTACGGCCTGCGGCAGGGCGCTGTGGCCACCAGCTTTGCCCACGATTCCCATAATATCATCGCCGTGGGCGCCGATGACGCCGACCTGTCCTTTGCCATCAACCGCATCTCGGCGCTGCAGGGCGGTATCGTCGTGGCGGAGGGCGGAAAGGTAATAGCTGAGCTGCCGCTGCCGGTGGCTGGCCTAATGAGTGACGCCCCGCTGGAGGAGGTAAACGACCTGCTGGAGCAGGCCAAGGCCGCCGCCCACCGCATGGGTGTTTCCCCGGGCATCGATCCCTTTATGACCCTCTCCTTTATGAGCCTGCCGGTCATTCCCGCCCTCAAGATCACCACCCATGGGGTCTTTGATGTGGAACAGTGGAAATACATCTGATTTTTCTTGCAGAGCCGTGTCCTTCCCCCTGTGGGGCAGGCACGGCTTTTCCATTTAGGGCTTTTTGCAGGGGGCATGGCGGGCGCCCACACCCTATCTCGCCTCCATTTGTGTACCTCCTCCAAAAACAAATGCCAATCCCCTGTAAACATTGTCTTTCCTTTCGCCCTTTTATGTGCTAAAATATTGCATTATAAGGAGCGTTCCACCGATACGGTCGGGCCAGCCCTTCCGGGCAGCCCTCCCCCGCTCCGGTACGCCCCTGCCAAATCTCTGCAAAAGGAGTGACAGTGTGTGAATTTTTCCGTCAATAGCCCCATCCTGTTCGTACTGGCCGGTGTTATCATTCTGGCCGTGCTGCTGCAGTCGGTATTCTTCCTGGTGCGGGCCATCCACCGCAGCAAGGAGATCGGCATGGACCAGCAGAAGCTGCGCAAGACCATGGTCACCGCCGGTGTCTTCACCATCGCCCCGGCCGTCGCCATCGTCATCAGCGTCATCACCCTCTCCAAGGACCTCGGCCTGCCTCTGCCCTGGCTGCGCCTTTCGGTGGTCGGCTCCCTCTCCTACGAGACCATTGCCGCCACCAACGCCGAAAGCGCCATGGGCCTCACCTTTGGGCAGGTTTCCGCCCTTACCGCTTCCCAGTATGTCACCATCGCCTGGGTCATGACCATCAGCATCATGCTGGGCATCTGGCTGGTACCGCTCATCGGTAAAAAGCTGCAGGGCGGCATGACCAAGATAGAAAACCGTGATAAGCGCTGGGGCGATATCCTCTCCTCCGCCCTGTTCATCGGTATGATCGCCGCTTTCCTCGGCTATGTGTTCTGCGATTTCGGCACCATCTTCCACGGCGATCCCTCCGGCCTTATCCCGGTATGCGTTATGATCGTTTCCGCCATCATTATGGCGCTGTGCGGCCTTATCATGAAAAAGACCGGCTGGCACTGGGTGGGCGATTACGCCCTGCCGATGAGTCTTATTCTCGGCATGGCCTCCGCCATTCCCATCACCGGCTGGCTGTCCTAAGGGAAAGGAGGATCACACCATGAAAAAAGCAAATATGACTTATATGGATTCCGTCCATCACTACGGCCGCGTCTGGAACCTTTCGATGATGGTTCTGCTGCTGATGTTCCCCGCCGCCGTCTCTATCATCTTCCACGCCCCTGCCGATGGCAAGGGCCTCCTGATGGGCCTCATCGCCACCGCCCCCATGTACTGGGCGGTCGGATTTATTGAAACGCTGACCTATGTGCCCATGCTGGGCGCAGGCGGCAGCTACCTCTCCTTCGTCACCGGCAATATCAGTAATCTCAAGCTCCCCTGTGCCCTCAACGCCCTGGAGCAGGCCGATGTGAAAGCCAACAGCGAGGAAGGCGAGATCGTTTCCACCGTGGCCATTGCCGTTTCCAGCATCGTCACCACCGTCATCATCATTCTGGGCGTCATTCTCATCATCCCGCTCACCCCGGTGTTGGAAAGCCCCGCCCTGGCCCCCGCCTTCGCGCAGATCCTGCCCGCCCTGTTCGGCGGCCTGGGTGTGGTGTTCATCTCAAAGAACGCCAAGCTCTCCATCGCCCCCATCTGCCTGATGCTGGTTCTCTTCATCTTCGTTCCTGCCCTCAATTCCAGCACCGTCGGCATTATGGTGCCGGTCAGCGTGCTGTTCACCGTGGGGGTGGCCCGCATCCTGTATAAAAAGGGGATCCTGTGATCCCATAAAATACTGCAAGGAGGTTTTCTGTCATGATCGTTCTGTATATCATATTGGCCGTTCTCGTCCTGCTGCTGGCTGTGGTGCTGCTGCGCACCGCGGCGTTCCACCCCAAGGCCGAAGCCTTCAGGACCTATGCCCCCGTTGAGTTTGACCGCGAAGCCGCTGTAACCAATCTTCAGCGGCTCATCCGCTGCCGCACCGTCAGCTACACCGATGCCTCCAAGGAGGACCCGGCGGAATTCGAAAAGCTCATCGCCCTGCTGCCGGAATTATATCCCCATGTCTACGAAAAATGCACCCTCACCCGCCTGCCGGACCGCGGCCTGCTGTTCTACTGGGCGGGCAAGGCCCACGATGAGGCTTCGGTGATGATGGCGCACTTTGATGTTGTCCCGGTGGAGGAGGAGAACTGGAAAAAGCCCCCCTTCGAGGGCATCATTGAGGACGGCGTGCTGTGGGGACGCGGCACCCTGGATACCAAGGTCACCTTTAACGGCGTGCTGACTGCCGCCGATCATCTCATTGCCGAAGGCTTCCAGCCGGAGCAGGATGTTTACTTCGCTTTCTCCGGTCAGGAGGAGATCAACGGCCCCGGCGCCGTCAATATCGTCCACTGGTTCCAGGAGCACAATATCAATATCCAGCTGGTGGTGGATGAAGGCGGCGCGGTGGTCGAGGATGTTTTCCCCGGCGTCAAGCAGCCCTGCGCGCTCATCGGCATTGCCGAAAAGGGCATGATGAACCTGGAATACAGCGTTTCCTCCGCCGGCGGTCACGCCTCCGCGCCCAAGCCCCACACCCCCGTGGGAGTACTGGCGGATGCCTGCTGCAAGGTGGAAAATCACCCCTTCCCCATGCACATCACCGCCCCGGCCGCCAAGATGTTTGATACCCTCGGCCGCCACTCCACCTTCCTTTACCGCATGATCTTCGCCAACCTGTGGCTGTTCGGCGGTATTCTGGATAACCTGTGCAAAAAGCAGGGCGGCGAATTGAACGCCCTGATGCGCACCACCGTCGCCTTTACCCAGATGCAGGGCAGCAAGGCCAGCAATGTCATCCCGCCCAGCGCCTCCATGGTCAGCAACATGCGGCTTAATCCCGCCGATACCATGGACAGCGCCATGGAATACATCCGCGGGGTCATCGGCAATGACGCCGTCAAACTGCGCTGCGTCGAGGGCATGAACCCCAGTCCCATCAGTGAGACCGACTGCCCCGCATGGGATAAGGTCGCCTCCGCCGTAGCGGGCACCTGGCAGGGCTCTCTTGTTTCCCCCTACCTGATGGTACAGTGCAGCGACAGCCGTCATTACGGCCCCGTCAGCAACCATGTTTACCGCTTCTCCGCCATGGACCTCACCGCCGAGGAGCGCAGCACCATCCACGGCAACAATGAGCGGATCCGCACCGAGGTCATCGGCCGTGCGGTAGAGTTCTACATCCGCCTGATGAGCCAGTGCTGACCCCATAACGCCATAAAATCACCCCCGACCGTTTTGGCCGGGGGTGTTTTCCATGCTTTTATTTATTTTGCGGAAGAAGCAGAGTAATATATCACACCGACCCCTGCTACCCATGTATCGCCGCTGTCGCTGCACTCACCAAGCTTTTCGCCCTGCTTTACCGTATCGCCGGGCTTCAGTGTCACATTTTTCAGGTGTCCGTACAGGATCGCGCTGCCGTCCTCATGCCGGATCAATACCGGCTGCCTGCCCATAAGACCGATCCATCGCTCCTTGTACTCCGGCGGAGTCTGTTCCACCACGCCGTCCCGCATGGCCACCGCCGCAGTCCCGGCCGGCGCTTCAAAAAGGCGGTAGGTAGGACAGCTTGTCCCTATTACTCCTTGGGTCATTGTTCTGTTTTTCACAGGGGCAATATATGCGCTGTCCTCTGTCCATTCCTCGGTTTCCATGGGCAGAATGGGGGTATCGTATGCGTTGCGGCCTACCGTAAAGCCCGTCACGGTTCCGTCCCGGGCGGTCTTCAGCGTTATATCCTCCTCCCGCACCAGACTGAACTCAATGCCGAAAACTCCCGAAGAACCGTTTCCGAAATTTCCGCTGTCTCCCGTTGTACCCAGCTGCGTATAAGGCATCACTTCATCGCCTGCCTGCACATAAAGCTCCTCGCAATGGGCATATACCGCATACAGTCCGTCTTCCTGCCGTATTAGGATACACCGACCCATTCCCTGGTTCCAGCCCTTCTCCGCAGTATATACGACCGTTCCGGCCTGCAGTGCGGTAAATGGGGTCCCTTTCTGTCGGCTGTAGAATGCCGTCACACCCCGAACCGGCTCCTCAAGTCTGTATCCGGCAAACGGCTCCCTGTAATAATATCGGTCAAATATCTCCTCAAAAGCCGGTTCGTCCTCCGCTGCGGGGGATTGCCGCAAAAGGTTGACTCCGCCGCAGTAGACCGCCTCAATCTCCTCTGGCGCTATGGCCCTGCAGAATATCATCTTCATTTCTGTTTTTCTTGCCGTTTGATTCCCGTCTCTGCTTCTCAACTCGACCTCCGTGCCGTCTTTCAAATACACAGCCCAGCCCTGCGACAGGTCTATCAGTCGGTCTACCGTAATCTCCATCGAGACCGGAGAGCATTTCACCGTTACGCCCTCCGCTGCATCCAGCCCCACACTCTCCACCGTCTGCGGAATATCAAAGTTGACCTCCCATTCGGCGTCATAATCCGGTACCCGCTGCCATCTTCCCGGCTGAATATATTGCAGGTTCGGCAGCTCCTCCTCCGCCACATCATAATAGTACACACTATAGTAAGAGCCATCATGCCCGCCGACATTATCTACTCTTTCCCCTGTGCTGTCGCAAAGAACTCCAAAGTGCGGACTGTCCGGTTCATAGCGATCCTCCCTATAGCGCGAAAAAACATACAGTCTGCCATCTTCATAGTACGCCATATCAATGGTTTCCACCACTTCTCCATCGGTATTACGCACCTCATAGCCGCCCTCGCCGTCACCTATCATCTGCGGGTAGTTCGAGATCCACTCGTCAAGATCTACCCCCTTGCGCACGGCGCTGTCGCACAGCGCCTTCATATCCACCTTCGCAATAAAGGTATCTCCCGTCCGTTCCAGATGCCCCAGCCCGCTTACCCGCAGGTGGGCGGTGCTGCCCCGCATGGCGTCGTTCCAGTCCGCCACCAAATAGCCGCACAGAATATTGCTTTTTTCCTTGGGGGGCTGCGCCGAGAAGATCATCCCGCCGCCGGTATCTACGCTCGCCTCCCCGAAGTCCAGCCGGCCATCCACGGTGCTCCTCTCCCCGAAAATCGCCGCAGGCGCCTGCATCTCCCACAGCAGGTACAGCACCCGTTCATCCGCCAGCGCCTCCGTCACCGTAAAGGTGATGTCCCCGGCATCCACCTGCACCGCCAGCGGCTCGGTGTTTTCCTCCACTCCCTTGGTCTGGGTACCCAGTATGTCTTTCCAGCCAAAGTATTTCCCCGCCGCCACCGCCGTAGCGGTCAGCAGCACCACAGCGGCCGCCAGAGGCAGTACCCGCCGCAGCCACAGCACCCTGTTTCCCTTGCGGGGAATGCTCGCTTCCTCTATCATATCTGCCGGGACCTCGCCCAGCAGCTCCCACAGTTCCTTTCGCTTCATAGCGTAATCTCCTCCTTTTCCAGCTCGTTGCGCAGGTCGCGCCGCAGCCGCTCCAGTATGCTCCTGGCCCGCCGCGGGGAAATGCCGCTGTGTGCAGCCGCCGTTTTTACCGGCTCCGCCCACCAGTACCGCCGGAGGAACAGTATCCGTTCCTCCGGGGTCAGCCCCCGCAAAAAGCGCTCCAGCACTGCCGCTATGGCCCTGCGCTCCCAATGCTGCTCCGGGGTGTCCCGGTCGGGCAGCATCTCGCCCAGCTCCTCCCAGATCAGCGTCATTTCTCCGCCGCCCCGTTTCAAGCGGTTCTGTTTTTGCAGCCGGTTCAGCGCCAAATTGCGGGTAATGCGTCCCAGATAAGCCGCCAAACTTCTCGGCTCCTCCGGCGGGATACTGTTCCATGCGCGGTGCCATGTATCGTTCACACATTCTTCGGCGTCCTGCCTGTTCCGCAGGATATTTCGGGCGATGGTGCCACACAGGGCGCCGTACTGCCGCTCGGTTTCGGTTAAAGCTGTTTCGCTTCGTTCCCTGTACAGCCGCAGAATTTCCTCGTCCTTCATGCTCCTGCCTCCTTTCGTTTGGGTTGAAGTACTTCACCCTTATTGACCGCGTTTTTTCTCCCTCGGCCGGCTCTTTTCAGAGTCTTTCTATCCGCGCACCACGGCGGGCGCCCCTCCGCTTTTGTCGTGCTGACCCTGACGGGCAGCCCTCCCCGCTGCGGCGCGCCCGCCTTCCCACTGTCCCCATCTTTCGGGTTATTAAAAAAGCCCGCCAAGCGGCAGGCTTTCTTTTTTCTCAATAAAACTTCAGTAAATTGGTGTAATGCTCCGGCAGCACAATACCCTCGGTAGTGTGCACCCGCATTCCATCGCGGAACACCAGCATAGTGGGCAGGTCCTTCACATGGAAGCGCTCCCCCAGCGCGATATCATCGGTCACATTGATGCGGCACACCTTCACATCGTATTGCTCCGCCTCCATCAAAAATTTCTGATAGACCGGCTCCATGGCCGCCGCAAAGGGGCTGAACCCCGCCGTAAAGTACAGGTAGGTCTTGCCCTCCCGGGTGATGCTATCCACATTTTTGCTGTTTATCTCCACCATCTGCATGGTCAGTCACTCCTTTTCGCTGTGAATTCCGTCCCTATTTTACCACGATTCTGCCCAAAAGAAAACCTTTTCCCGGCGAATTTCGCTCATTTGCTTGCATTCCTACCCAAAACAATGTAACATAGAAGTACCAAGAAACTTCTTTTAGGAGGTCTGTCACATGGGCAAGTTTGTTATGAAGGAAACCAAAAACGGCGGCGTTAAGTTCGACCTGAAAGCCGGCAACGGCGAAGTCATTGCCACCTCCGAGGCATATTCCGGCGATGCCGCCTGCAAAAAGGGCATCGAAAGCGTGCGTAAAAATGCCGTAGAAGCCAAGCTGGAAGACCAGACCGTTGAGGGCTTCGAGACCGTCACCAACCCCAAGTTTGAGGTTTACACCGATAAAGCCGGTGAGTTCCGCTTCCGCCTCAAGGCCCGCAATGGCGAGATCATCGCCACCTCCGAGGGCTACAAGGCCAAGGCCAGCTGTCTCAATGGCATTGAGAGCGTCCGCAAGAACGCCCCCGATGCCCCCATTGTAGTAGCCGAATAATTTTCCCCCGCGCCAAAAGAGCGACCCATCACAGGGTCGCTTTTTCTGCTTTCCGGCCGGTTTGCGCGGCCCGCAAGCTTACGGCCCGCAGGGCACCCCGGCTTCGCCGGGGTTAGGCGGCCTCCG
>ERZ779869.2240-NODE-2240-length-16287-cov-3.852822_pt1 | contig 16287 bp, 15 predicted proteins | sample MGYA00511557_ERZ779869 | MGnify/ENA primary metagenome ERZ779869 (study PRJEB29588, sample SAMEA2154620) | human gut metagenome | biome: human gut; feature: human-associated habitat; material: faeces | place: Denmark | collected 2008/2010 ...
GAGCAGTTGGTAGCTCGTCGGGCTCATAACCCGGAGGTCGGAGGTTCAAGTCCTCCCTCCGCAACCATTGAGAAACAAGCATTTTTGATTGTTTCTCATTTTTTATTGTCTACACTCTGTTTCTACACTCTTCTAAAAAATCACAAATAAAATCAAGAAACCCCGTTTTTTGAGGTTCCGTGACCGGAAACAAAAAACGGGGAATTGATTATTTGGATTTTTTTGTTTTTTCATTGTTGACTTCAATTTTTGTATTTACACTATCAAAACTTTTTAACTGTTCATTTCTTGGTACAAATCCTGTTTTTGCTAATGTCTCAATTACTTTGTATGTGTCATATGATTCTCTGATTTCTTTGTTATGTACCCAACAATACCAGCCTTTTGACTTCATTTTTTCAACTTCACCGTCTGAATTTATAATTGGTTCTTGTCTATGTACTATTGTTAGACAGCCAAACAATGTTGTACAATTTCTAACTTCTGTTACTTGTGTTCTAATATCTTTTGCAATCATAAGTATTTGCGTTCTAATGTTTTTACCATCGAAGATTCAAATATACTTCCACACTTTGGACATTCTATTTTGTTGGGCGTAATTATCAACTCATCCGGTTTATTTCTCTTAATATATCTTTCTAATATTTCTTTTTCTTGTTCACGCGCAGAAAAAGTATCCTCAAGTTCTATCAAATGATCTCTTGTCTTAGCAAGGTTACCAATAAGTTTCTTTATATCTCTGTCACGTTGTTTAATAGCTTGCTCTAAATCTTTAACATCAAAAACCATTTGGGTTTCATTAATGCCCTCGTTCAATGTTTCTATTACGGTACGAAGACGCTCATTTTCCTGTGAAAGAGCATTTGTCCTTTTTTCGCCCGTTTTTTTCTCTTTTGACATCTTTACAAAAGTGCTATCATAAACACCCAAATGGAAGAAATAACTGTTTTTTCTTTGTGGAAGATCAAACTGAGTCAGTTTATTAAAAGAATTAGAGTTGTTCGACCATCCGTTCTCCTGGTCTATATAATATGGCAAATAATAAAAAGCTGGTGGACACTTTGCTATTGTTTCGTTTTCGTCTTTATTAACGAGTTCAATTTCCAACTGCAACAATTCACTGATTATTTCACTGAGTTCGGCAACGGATCGATAGCACCACAGGTTGATGTTATAGAACAAAAGGTCAATATAGAAATCATCTCCACCGACATTGATGTGATATTGATTTCCGAGAAACGCAAAGCCGATGCCAAGTTCCAATAGCAGCTTGGTGATGTCCTTGGCCAAGGCATTTTCGATGTCACGCTCTACCATGTCCTCGCTGAAAGTAATGAAATCGAAAATATACGGGTCTTTCATGGTCTGCAAGGAAATCTCACTTTGCGGAGAAGCGAGCCGATTTTCATAGTTTGCAATCTTTCCGGCAAGGACTTGACGATACAGACCGCTTTCGATCTGATGAATCAGGACATTATGCGACCAACCGTTTTCGGTTTTCTTTTGGATGTACCACACACGCTGATCTGCATCTTTTACCTTATCCAAAATAACGGGATTATGCGACCACGGTATTTGCGCAGACACTGTCTGCACAAATGCTTCATCAGGATAAGTCTCCGCGAATTTTGGGAACGGTTATTATCGCATTTCCGCTTAGAAACAAGTGAATATAAATAATACTGCAAACTGCCTGTTCTGATAAAAACAACACTTTGAGGAAGAGAAAAAACACTCTCTATTTCAAATGAAAAGGGCTTTTGACGGCTTCCGATGACAAAACCGCGGCGGTTTATCGGATATCGTCCGTGCCGTCAGCCGTCATATCCTTCCTGAATGGGACGTAGTTTCCGCTCTTTGCGCGCTTGGCGGTTATTGCGATACATTCAAGCCACGCATCGGAGCCGGGCACTGAGGCATCGGCGGAGGTCAGATCACAGTAATAATAGCTGCCGGAAAGGCAGATCCGGTTCCACGCATGGTTTCCGCCGTCTTTTGTGCCGTCTGTGCGCACGCAGAAAAGACCTGCCTCGCCGCAAAGATGCTCCATGGCGGAGGCGTAGCCGCTACACACAGCACTGCCGTTTACCAGTGCGTTATAGGCGGGGTAGGGAAGGCTCATTGTAGAAAGAGAGCTGTCATATTCGCACCGTCCGGTTATCACGGCGGCAAAATAGCGGTATTTACCGAGATCGGAGAGACCGTCCGGCATACATTCGACGATACGCTTGCATACGGCGTCGAAAAGCTCCATACGGGCTGTTATTTCTTGCGTGTCATCTGTCGGTTGGTCGTTGGAGGTGCCGGGCAGGAAGTATATGGGGCGATAGGTGTTTCCGCTGACATCGGGGTAGTAGTAAGCTCGACAGCGCGGGTTGTCGGCTCTCAGCGCTTCGTCCGCCTCCATAAAGTCAGAAAACGCCGTTTTTCCGTAGCTGACGGAATCCCATTCATACGCTCCGACGGAATCAACTGCGGCAAGCAGCATATCGTAAATATCGCGTACGGGGGCAGAGAGCCGGTCACGGCGGAGCGTGGGTACCGGTGCGCCGGAGGATATTTCGGCGGCGGGGTGCGCCGCCAGCAGGACGATTGCGTTCCATATCGCGCTGTCGGCAATTTCTGAGGCACGCTGACCGTATTTTCCGTTATCCGCGGGCGGAAGAACCGCAGAAAAGGAGTCGCTTTGCTCAGTTGCGACGCTGTCTGTCACATCGGAAACAGATTCGGGCGGTAAGGCGACACATGAGGTTAAAAGGAGTATTGATATGGTGATTGCGCCGATGGCTTTTGCTGTGTTTTTAAGTTTCATCTGTCGGTAAAGCTCCTCTCGTATTATCGTTGTACCTGTATTATATCACACGGCGGGGCAAAAGGCAACAAGTGCGCGAAAGGATAAAATCGCGCGTGTCCGCTGTTGAAAAAGTTGGGCTATAATGATATAATCGTAGTGAAACATACGCAACGACCCGTTACGGCGGTTGTAAATTGGGAGGCAGGCATGACAAAAGAAGCGTTTTTGGCGTTTTGCGGAGCCGAGCTCGGCACCGAGCCGGACTATCCGTTTGATGAGGATTTCGAGAGGGCGGTATTGCGCCACAAGGGAAGCCGCAAATGGTTTGCCGTTGTGATGAGGGTTTCGCGGCGCAAACTCGGTCTTGAAAGTGATGAGGCGGTTGATATTGTGAACCTGAAGATACCGCTTGAAATGTTCGGGTTTTTCGACTGCACATTCCTTACCGTCTCTTCGCGTAGAAATATGATCTCTCCCTTTGCGGATCAGTACACATACTTGTTATATCAGTTAAAACGTAATCAGTAAAGTATATGTAAACAATTTCGGCAGGCAAAGCGCGGCTTTTTTGATAACCGCGGTTTTTCAGCTACGCAATGACCTCCCGGATACCGTCCGGAAAGAAAATACCCCGTCCGGCGGATGTATGCCGGTTCGTTCTCCGGATCTTGGGCCTCCGAACCCTCATCCCGGACGGGGAGTGTCATTCGCTTTTTTCCCAGTAGGGATAATCCGTAAACACAAACTCTCCTGCGGCATTTTTCTCTGCCGGCAGATCGACAAAGTGCTTTTTTCCGTCCGGAGGCATTCTTACGGCAATCACGACGGTAAATTTCCCGCCGCCCTCATCCCGGACGCTGTCCACACTGCTGTTGAAAGAGGCTTCGCCCCTGCGTTTTTTGCAAAGCACATAGACATTGCCCTTGCGTTCAATCAGTTCCCTGTCGGCAATGGCGCGGTTCAGCGTTTTGTCGGTAAATTCCTCCGAAAAAACCTTCAGGAATTTTTTGCGCACCTTCCCGACGGTGTCTGTATAATCATACGGAGGAAACATCGGCACATAATTCCGCCGTCTGAACCTTACGGGCTTACCGCTGCTCGGATACTCGCCGGCAAAATTCAGGCTCAGCCAAAGGCTTCTCGCTTTATCTGCCATTTTCCTCGCATCTGCGTAATATAGGACTGTTCCGTCCTCAGGATAAAATGCATACCCGTTTACACCGTGAAGACTTTCAATTATGGCAAGCTTATCGTTTTCATAATTATTCCAAATCGCAACAGCTTCCTCGGAAACACTTTTCGAATATGAAGCTATTGAATAATTGTCGCGTGCCGTAATAAATCTGACATCCTCGTCCGAAACAAGCCGCCCGACTTCTATTCTTCCTTTATAGGAATCTGATGAATAACCATATGTATCGTTGTCGATTATAAAAAATGTAAGTTCACTTCCGTCGGTTTTATCAACATAAAACGCCACCTGGTTTTCGGAAAAGCTTGCCGTAACGGTACCCACCCAGCTTTCCGGCAGTGTGATCTCATAGGTGCCTTCGGAAAACCGTACCGAGCTTATTTTTTCGGTCGTTATGAGCTTACAAAGCTCCTGCGCAAATGACGAATAGTTTTTCGGAAAGCTGTTGGTTCCTCGGGCGTTTATCTCCGTCCCGTCCGTCAACACGACCTCAAAGCTCATACCGGTACCGTCAAGGGCCTGGGAATCGTGCCCGCGAAAGCCTGCCCATTCCGCTATTTTATAGTTACCGAATACTGCGCACAGCTTTTGAAAAACGCTCTCATCTGCGTCAATTGCGCGAACGACATTGCGGCACTCCACATTTCCGGAGGTCTTATCATCCCACATTTCCGTGCTGATGTAATACTCCAAATGAACGCCGTTCTCCGTTTTGTATCCCTCATAAACACGGTGCTGTGCCGTCATATCGGTTTGCACCAGCTTAAAGCTTTTGAAATCCATAGGATCCCCTCCGTAATAATTATTATCATTATTACTACAATTGTTATACTTTGAAGCGCAAGCGGAAACGGATATTAAAAAAATGAATACCAAGATAAAACATAAAAGTAGCTTTTTTATTTATCCATCCTTTCCAAAAGGCACCGAATCCCATTCGGTGCCTTTTGGAAAGAAGCTTGCAGCAGCAAGCCTCTCCCGCATAGACTATGACATTTTCGGAAACCCGAGGTTATAGACACCGCAGGCATAGAGCTTTCCGTCCCTGAACCAGACGTGCATGACTCTTGCTTTGCTTTCGGCGGAATACCACGAATAGATCTGAGCATTGCGGTCGGCGTCGTAGCGGTATTCCGACGGGTCAACACCGATATGCGCAACAACATCCGCATAGGTAAGCTCTGCCTGTTCCGCGGCAAAGAAATAGTTCAGTCCGCCGAAATAATCTCTGAACGTCTCCTTCAGAACCTCCTCGCCGGCACGCCCGCTGCACATGGCCTGCGGCTCCGTCGATTCCATATCAAGATTGTACGGATTATCTGTATTCACTGTATTTCCCTCCGTCAAATGTTCTGTCTCCCGGCGAAATCGCCGCGATACAGCGTCGGCGCGTCGCAAAACACGCTTCCCCGCATCGCGGCAGACACCGCCGGACAAAATCAGTCCGGATCAGACCCTCTCAAGAACAAGCATTCCGTAACTGTACTCAAGACAGCCGTCGTCCCTTACCGGGATCTCGGCAAAGGGATCGCACTTTTCGCCAAGGACCTCTCCCTCAATCTTGGTATCGTAGAAGTACTTGCCGTTCTCTTCCTTCCATTCGGTCGCCTCGATCACGGCATAGCCGTCATCACGCACCTCGACGCCGTGCTTTGCCGCTTCTTCCTTCATTTCTTCGGGAACGCGCATGAGCGTGTTGAGAACGCCGCCGTCGGCAAACTCGGTCAGGTACTGCATCATTTCAACGGCGTCCTCAAATCTCTCATCCTCCGGCGGGTTATCGGGTGTGAAAACCTTCTCACCGTCCGGTGTGGGCACATGAACTTCCTTGACTTTCCAAACTCCGCGAACATCCATATACATTTTCTCCTTCTCATCAAATCATCATGCCCACGGGTCGGCGGACTTGGGGGTACGGACGCCTGTCAGCAGGTACTGCTCCCACAAAAACCACTTGCCGTCGGACGGACGCTGACGCAGCTTGATGGGACGGGGAGCGTCCGCGCCGCCGCAGGGGATAAACAGCTTCATGTAGCCCTGCTCCTCGCCGGATACATGATTGCTTTCGACCGTGATCGTATACGGCTCTGCAGGCGTATAATCGTTGTCCGGAGTCGAACCGGCGAAATAGGTGAAGGGCAGGTAGGTCTTGCCGTCGCGGAAACGGTCGTTAAGGAAGGAAATTTCCTGTCCGTTCAGCGGACGGGGACCGCGCAGCCAGTTCAGCATTTCGGTTCCGATGTTCTTGTCGGCTGCATAAGCGCAGAGCGCAAGAACCGTAAGAGCCGCCGTCTTGAAGGGAGTGTCAAGACTTGCTTCGGGAAGCGCCTGAAGCTCCTCAAGGCTTTCCGGAAGCGCCCTGAAGGTAAATGTCTCCTTCTTGTTTCCGACCGACTTTGCCGCGGTGCTGACCGCCTGTTTTGCCGAGCTTTTCAGTTTGTCAAAGATACTCATTTTCTGTTGTCCTCCAATAATATATTCCGGTCGGTGCCGCACCGCGGGTCTTATCCTGACGGTGCGGTACCGCCTGTTTACCTATTCGGCGCCGCCGGCGCTTCCGGGATTACCGGGAGTGCTGCCGTCGGTCTATTTCTTTTTCTTTTTTACCAGCACAATGATCAGTGCGGTCAGTCCGGCTCCGACAACTACCGAAGCTGCCGCAACCGCCGCCGGAAGAATCCATTCCCTGTTCTCCGTGCCGGTATTTCCGCCGGGCTTGCCGGTTCCGGCGGGATCCTTCGATTCCGCGCCGCCCGAGGGATTGGTTTCACTCTTCCTGATAACGGTGTTTTCGTTCCGCTTCTTTCCGCAGACGGTGCACTCCTCGTGACTGATACCGTCCTCGGTGTCCGTTGCGGGTTTGTCTGTCTTCCAGACAAAGCTGTGCTCTTCCCTGTTCAGATACTCTGAGCAGCTCTTGTCGCGGCAGGCGTTCCAGTGGTAATTCTCATCGAAATACCATTTGCCGGTATCGGCTTCGTGGTTGTGAGGTCCTTCGGCATCCCTGTACTCCGCCGAAAGCTTCACCGCGCCCTCCGGCATTGTGAAGGTGACGGTTGCCGCCGACGCATCCTCAAGAGTGATCCCCTCCGCAGCCCATCCGGCGAAGACCTTGCCTTCGGGAGCGGAATCGGCTGTCACCGTTACGCTCTCGCCGGCAGCGGCTCTTGCAAGCGTATTTCCGGCGGAATCGACAGCCTTGCCTCCGGCAACGCTTATCTCGTAGTCGGTAATTGCTGGCTCGACGTCGGTTTTCATTACCTTGCCGCAGTCATAGCACTCGGTGTGCATCTTTCCCTCAACTCCGACACCCGCCTCGGTATCGGTTATCCACGGGCTTTCGGTATGCTCAGCATACTCGCTGTTCCCGCAGACCGTGCATTTATGAACGTGCTTGCCCTTTGAATCGTCGTTCGTCCATGCGCCGTAGGTGTGTTTCTCTGTTTCAAGCATACCGCAGGAGCAGACGCGCTGATGGTTCAGCGAACCCATATTTGAAGGCGTCCACTTTCCGAAGCTGTGGTTGTCGACAGTCACCGTACAGGTGCCGACAAGCGAGCTGTCGTTGTTGGCTTTGGCGGTTATCGTCGCACTGCCCTTTCCGACGGCGGTAATGAATCCTGTGTTTTCATCGACCTTCACGACCTTGGGATTGCTGCTGCTGTACTTTATGGTGAAGGTACCGACAGCGTCGACGGGCGCTATTGCCGCATTCAGCTTCCAGCCGCCTCCGACGTGCATCGAGAGCGACTTTGTGCTGACGGTAACGCCGGTCGGCTTTACGACGGGGGTCTCCCTGACGGTCAGCATGAACTGAGCACGGTAGGCGGCAGAGGGTTTCTCGCCGGGCTTGAGAATACAGAGCACCACCGCGACAGGGTCTGTGGTCTTCTTCTTCGCGATAACCTTTCCGCCCTCTATCTTGGCGTACTCGTTCTCAAAATCGTAAATATACGTGGTGTAGCCGAGGTTATCCTTGGTCTTCTTTCCGACTCCCCATACCAGCGAATATCCCTGGACATCGCGCGGAAGGATCGACGGAAGGTCGGTCGGAAGAGTATACGCCTCGCCCTCTTCAAGAGTAACATCGCTGAAATCCGGTTTATAGCTCAGAATGGGAAAGCTTGGTCCCATGTCCGTGGGCGTATATACAACGACCTGCACACCGCCGTAGGTGTTCTGCATAGGACCTGAAGGTCCGGGATAGTACAGCGCGAACGACCCGTAGCCCACCTTCTTTCCCTTGATGGTTATGGTGGTAAAGCCGTTGAGATCCGTCACCTTGTTCTTCGGAGAAACGATCTCGAAAAACTGAGTGTCGTACGACGACGGCGACTTGACTTCAAAATAAGTGAATTCGTTTGCCGTGGCAGGGTTCAGCTTCACCTTGAGATTAACGGTCTGACCGGGTTTTACAAACACCGTGCCGTTTTCAACCCCGTCAAAGGTGATACCTCCCAGCCGCACTATTTCGTCAATCAGAAGCTCCTGGGAATGGACAATGAAGCCCGGGTTCTTCACATCGGTTTCGGCAAGACGGTAGTAGAAGTACAGCCTGTCGCCGGTATAGTACCCTTTTCCCGTCGCCGAGGTCAGCTTCTTACTCCAGTCGATCTCGCTGAGGTCAGTGTAACTGTTTTTGCTTACAACGTAATCGTACTTCGTGCTGTCGAAGTTTGTGATCCTGTATCCGTCGTAATAGTCTTTTGACTTTGTCGCAACAACATCAAGCGGTGCGGGTGTTCCGGGATTGTTGGCCTTTTTGACAAAGAGCGCCTTTCCGTGAATAGCTCCGTAGTACTTGGTGCCGTCCTTGCCGTAAACCGACAGGTACACGTACTTATTGACGTATTCAGCCTTGTTCAGCTTGATCGACGGACCGTTTTCGCCCTTGATATCCTTGCCGACGCCGGTTTCAGGATCGTTATACTTCCACTGATACACAACTCCGCTCAGGTCGGTAACGTTCGGCAGTGTAGCCGTGATGGTGCCGCCGTAGAACGCGTCGGTCTTGGAATACTCGACCGGTCCTTTGAGCAGAACGCCCTCCTCAAGCGCAACCGTTGTCAGCGTCTTGGTTATGCAGCTGAGTCCGTCCCAACAGATCAGGGTTCCGGGGTTCCTGTAGTACCACTCGACAAAGAGCGTGTATGTCCCCGTCTTCGGCACCTTGAAGGTATTGTTGCCTCTGGATTCGTATAGCAGCTTGGTTCCGTCGTATACGGATATCAAGAAATTCTGCTTGACCCGTCCCTCTTTTTCAAGCTGGAGGAACCATTCGGGAAGCGGGACACTGACGCTGAAGGAATACGGCTTGCCGGCATAGAGCGGAACCATTCCGTCGCTGCTTATCTCGGCACCGTTTATCTTGATGTCCATATCTTCTTTGTCCGGCATGGAGCCGCTTCGCGACATCCTGATCGTATACGGACTGTCTTTGGAGCTTCGTGCCGAATAAAACGTATCCACGAGCCACGACTTATGAATCTTGCCGTATACGTTCAGCTCCGTCCACAGTAACCGTGCTTCCTTGGTGGGGTGTGTACCGAATTCGCCCCACAGCTCATGCCTTTCGAACTGAACCTGCAGATACCTCGCGTTCAGAAGTCGGAGTCTTTCCCTGTTGACGCTCCAGGAATACGCGACGGTTTTGGTATTGAAGACCTTGATGTCTACATACCCCATCGTATCAAACGTCAGGTCGCTTGACAGCATCACATGGGAGACCTCTTTCTTCTTGTTCCCCATCCGCATTTCGATGTTGCTCCATTCGCCGATGGTTATCGTTTTGGCATAAAGTCCGTAGGTTGCACCGTCCTTGCCGGATCCGGTCGTATCGACACGGAGAATGCCGTATCCGATAACGGTCAGATTTCCGCTTTCCGATGAGGTCGTGTTGGGTTTTGAAAGGTCAACCGCCGCTCCTGCCGCTCCTATGTACTTATAATTCGAGCCGAGCGTAAGCGTCAGCGTCCTCTTCGAGCCGGTATCAATGGTCAGGTCCACTCCGGGCGCATATATCGCACCCATTTTGACATCGCCCGACTCGATACTCAGGGTCAGCTTTTGTCCCTCAAGCCCGCCGAGGTAAAGAACCTTTCTCTCGTCTTTTGTCCAGTAGTAAAGCGTCCCCTTGTAATAGCCCATGATCTCTTTCGCCTTGGGGTACTTTTCCATATAGTACTGCAGCGAATAGAGCTCTTTTACTTCTATGTATTCCGTCGGAAGGTTTTCGAAAACGACTTTGACCTCTCCGCTCTTAATATCGGCAACTCCGCGCGGATAATTTGGCGCCGCCAGAGAGTTTACCGCAAAAAACACCGCGGCAGCCGTCAGTAAAAGCAGAAGCACCCCTCCGATTATCAGATTTCTTTTCTTCATCCGATTTTTCTCCTTTTTCTCCGGTTATTTTTTCTTCCGGAATGCCGCCGCGGCTAACGCAATGCAGCTTCCGAGAAGCACTCCGCAGACGGCTGCAAGCACGATTATAACCGTTCCCATGCTGCCGCCTTTTTCTCCCGGCGCCCTGTCGGTTCCGGTATGTCCGCCGGAGCCTGCGGGAGATGTTTCACTGCCTGCCGGCAGTGTTGCCGCCGGTTCCGATGTACCGTCAGGGACGGATGTCGCCTGAGAGTCGGTCACATCCGAGCCCCCCGACGGCGGCAGGGTGACAACCGTCTTTTCGGTAACGGTCACCGGAATCACGCTTGAATATGCCATGCCGCCGAGCTTTGTCATCACATAGCAGACATAATATCTGGTCCCGGGAGTTGACGTGTCACAGACAAGCACCGGGTCCTCCTCCGGCTGACCGCCGGAGGATCCAATGGCAACAATGTCCTTTAGCTGTCCCGTGGGAGTCTCAAACCATGCGTATGAGCTGACGCTGTCACCTTCGGCAGCCTCAGCCTCGCAGAGCAGCTTCACGACCGTCTCCTGCTCCACCGTGACCAAGGCGGGCACCTTCAGCCGGGGCGGAGATTTCTTTCCGTTGACCGAGATATACGCCGACTCGGAGGTCACGCTCCCGGCTTCGTTTGACACGACGCAATAGATCAGCGCGCCGTCAAGTGCGCTTCCGATGCCTTCGATAAAGAAGGTATCTCCGGCTTCGTTGGAGCCGTATCCCGCCCCGGTAACGCCGTTGAGCCACGGGTGGTTCTCCGCGAACGCGTCCGCGGTACGGTAGGCTGTACCATTGTAAACAATATACCAGTCATACGAGAGATTTTCTCCCGTTGCTCCGACACTCCAGAGAGCGGAAGCAAACTCCGGATAAACATAGTTCTGCGGCTGAAGCGTAATGACCGGCTTTTCGGCTGCCGACACCGGCACAAGCATTGCCGCCGCAAGAAGTGTTATCATCAGTAACGCGGTAAATTTCTTCATGTCTGCCTCTTTTCTTTTTTATTTTTCCGGAAACACCGATCAGAATTTTCCGCCGCCGCCGCCGTGTGTGGAGCCCGAGGAGGAGGTGTGGGTGCTGCTTCCTCCGGAGCTTTCGTTTTTCGGCTTGGCGGTGCGGGAAACCGTCCTGTACAGGAACAGATCGCGTTTTTCGGTAATATTCAGACTTTCCTTCTTCATATAGCTGCCCGCCGCAGACTGAAAGCGCACCGTTTTCAGCTTGTTTTTCATCTTTTTGACCGTGCCGGTCGCCAGAAGCAGTCCTATCACAAGCGAAATGGGTATCCAGATCCACGAAATGGGTTCCTTCGGAAGATTGAACGAATTATAGGGCGTTTCGTTTCTTGCCTGAGAGACAAAATCGTCGCAAAGCTCCGCAAAGGCATCAAACGCGCCGGCAAAATCCCCGCCGGAAAGGTAGGGCTTCAGCTTTTTGCCGATATAGTTTATACCGTCATCGGTAAAGGCATATATCGCGTAGCCGTGGGTGGATATGTACCAGTCGTTTTCCTCGGTACTGATGAGAAGGAGCAGACCGTCCCTTTTCATGCCGTATCCGTACGAGTTATAGTCAAAGTAATCGTCGGCATACTCCCACGTCTTCGCGCCGTCAAGAGTTGCTGTCGTCAGGACAACGATATCCAGCTTCTGCCTGATACGGATCTCATCGATCTTCCGGTTCAAATCGGATTTCTGACTGTCGGTCAGAAGCCCCGCATTGTCGATAACTCTGTCGCCGCTGTTCCGGAAGTCCTGAACCTCGCCTTCCGCAAAGGCGGAAAACGCAGTCCCGAGACAGAGAACAATGACAGCCAGAATCGTCAGTATTGTCTTTTTCATTTGCTCAGCCCTCCTCAGACCAGTCCTATCAGGCGCAGAAGCCACACGATGCCGTAAGAGGCAAGCCCGTATATCGCCGTAAGCAGCAGTGTCCACCGGGTCGCCGCCGATTTGTCAATCGGCAGATCACCGACGAACTTTCCGGTCTGCCCATTCATGGCGAACGTGTACTTGTTTCCGTTCCAGGTAGTGTTGAGGAGCCAAACGGGATAAAGCGCATACTTTGCCTTGCCGCCGCGGAACTGAACGCTGCTGTTTTCGGTGCGCACGGTGGTATAGTCCTTGACGGTCTGGGCAAATGTCTCCTCGGTGGAGCGTTTGACACGCTCGTTCGCCCTGTCGATGCTCTGCTCCGCCGTAACGTCGTATTTGTCAGCCAGAAAACCGGCAAGATATGCAGTCTGAAAGTCAACCGCATCGTCGAAGTTATAGGGCTCTATCGATTCCATAAGATCGTCCGCCATTTTGGACGACCCGTCAACCGGGACGTGCTCAAAGCCTACGCTTCCGCCCCTGTGTACCATGAAATAACTGGTCTCGGTATAGTTGTAATCGCTGTCGCTCCATGAATTCACTCTTGTTGCACGGTAGCGCACCTGCGCATCAACGTCTGTGTCGAAGAGCCAGAACGGGACATAAACCCCCTTGATCTCGTCGATGTGATTCTGGTCTCTGAAAACCTTCGGCAGCAGCCGCTTGCCGGTCAGATGCTTCATCAGCCCGGCTTTTGCCGCCTTCTTGTCCAGCCTGAACGGAATCACAAGATCCGGTCTGAGCGCGCCGGAGAACTGACCCATCATCACCACAGGGTTGTCGCAGAAGGGGCAGGTGGTGGCTGCCGTGTTGGCATCGCTGACTATCTCGCCGCCGCAGGACCTGCACACATAGGAGCGCAGCCCGTCCGTCTCGCCCTCCGTCCACTCGCTTCCCGCCGAGGTCTCCCAATCCATTTTATCTGTCTTGTCTCCCTGAAGCTCGCTGTCATAGCTCTTCAGAGTCTCCATCTCGAATTCCGTGTCGCAATAGGGACACTTCATCTTCTGGAGCTGGCTGTCAAAGGCTATCGCCCCGCCGCAGCAGGGACATTTGTATTCCTGAAGATCTGCCATCAGATTTCTCCTGTTCTGTTTTATTTTGAATCGCTTCCCGGATGCCGCAGGCGTTTTGCCGGCTTTTTCTTATCGGTTAGTTCCGGCTGCCGTCTGCCGGCTCTCTGCCGCCTCATAATACCTGTCGGCAAGCTCACGGAGATATTCGATCGCCCTGCTGCCGAGAGCCGTTTCCTTCTCCACCCTGTTTCCGTCAGAGAAGGTCATTCCGGAGCTGCGCGCCGGTGCATCGGATTTGTTAAAAATCCGTATCGGATTACGGTACCTGAAAAGCCTCTCCGTCTCGCCGTCCTCACGGATGATCCGAAGGAAGCCCTCCGCATCCTCTGCTGTTATCGGGAAGGATCCGAACGAGGTGTAATGATCCTTCTGCTTTCCCACAAGACAATCTGCAGAGAACAACCAGCCGTCTTTTTCTTTTTTCAGGGCAAAGGAATACACAGGGTTCATTTCCGTGCCGTAATAAACCGTATTTATTAAAACGATGTCATCGGCGGTGTAATTTTTGCTTCCGCCGCAACCGAAAAGCCCGAAAATCGGCAGGAGAGCAAGCACGGCAGCCGAAATTCTGTACACAGTATGCTTCACGGTTTTACCGAAGCGGTGTGCCGCATTCCGGGCAGAATTTCGGCATACCCTGTCCCGCCGAGGGTCTCCACCCGCAGTTTGTACAGCCGGAGCTGACTACGGGCTTGGCTGTGCCGCAGTTTGCGCAGAATTTTCCGCTGCTTTGCGCGCCGCAGGAGGAGCATATCCATTCCTCTCCGGCGTTCGCGGCAGGAGCGGGAGCGGGCGCGGCGGCGGGCTTCTCGGGACGGTTGGATGTCCGGTTCATCATACCGTCGCCGTCCCAGACTCTGTACCGGTCGTCCCGGCGCATCAGAATATCCGCAAGCTCATGCATCTTCCGCTCATATTCGCGGTACAGATCGGTATAGCGGCTGTCGGGACGGTTGCCGTCGCTCAGCTCAAGCTCTATCTCGTCAAACCACGGTGAATCCACCCGTATCGTCACATTGAACTCATAGTCGCAGGCGTAACGGGGCGGAGCATAGCTCTTCCTGTTTCCGTCGGGATCCTCGTAATATATTTCTTCCTTGTTTTCTCTGATATCCGTTTCCACCCCGCAAACCTGCGAAAAAGCAATAAGGTCGGGGTTGCTGCTGCGCCAGTTGGACGCCCCGGTAACAATGAACCGCTCTCCGATAGGATCGATGTATACCTTTTTGCTCCCGTCAAAGGTCATCGACGGGGCAAAGCCGGCAAGCTTCTTTTCATTTTCCGCACGGTAAGCAAGCTGGCGCTTGATGTCCTCCACGGTCGAGTTCCGCCGCTCGCTGAAAAACGGCGAGAGCTTTCTTGCGCAGTCCTTGCAGAGATTTCCGTCCTCCAGCTTGCGGTTTCCGAAAAGTCCGATTTTCTCCCCGCAGATGTCGCAATATTTTTTGTCAAACAGTCCCATGATAATGGTCCTCCGTTTATTTTTTCTCCTGCACAATCCGTTTTGCTCCGTTGCTCCGTAACCCGGCACCGCAGGCAAAGCCGATATGGAATATATATTTCGGATTATTCCGGTTTTTCGGTTGGAAATCCTGTCCTACTGCCCCAGAAACAGCTTCAGCAGCCCGAGAAGCTCTTTTTCACCCCTGCCACTGTATCTGACCGGAACGGTGCTGCCGTCCGGCAATCTCCAGCCCGCACACAGCATCCCGGAGACCCCGTCATAAACTCCCTCTTCCGGTTCACGTTCGCCGCAGACCCGGAAGCCGCCGCTTTTCAGGCAGCCTTCAATGCTTTTCAGCTGCCCGTCGTCAAGTAGCACATCCTCAGCGTCTGTCCTCCCGCCTCCCTCCGGATCGGCAAACCGTCCGGAGAGCCTGAAGGAGCTTCCGTCTCTGTTCAGATCAAAAGCAAAGCATTCGTATTCGTTCGACGAGCTCTGGCACCAGTTGAGACTGATAAGCCACGCACCGTCGGGAATTATCTGCGGCGCGGCACTGACCGCCGGGGTGTGTTTTTCCTTATCTCTCCGTCCCGTCCTCCGGCGCAGCACCGAAAAGAAGGTGCCCGTCACAGCCGAAACCGGGATCATGAGCGCGATAACGGTCAGAGCCCTCGCCGCATGACTCATTTTTTGTCCTTGTCGTCAAATATGTCCCCGCACTCCGGGCAGAATTTCGGTGGATTCTCCGGATCTGCCGGTTCCCATCCACACCTGCTGCAACGATACTGCATCTTCTTCTCCGGCTTCTTCGCTCCGCAGTTCATACAGAACTTTCCTTTATTCACCGTACCGCAGGAACAGGTCCAGCTTGCATTTGCTACAGGAGCCTGAGGCTTCTTAGCGCCGCACTCCGGGCAGAAGTTCAGCGGCCGTCTTTTGTGAGTGTAGGTTGAGGCAAGCCCGCAGCCCTTTCTGAGGGTTCTCTCATAAAGGCAGACGTAATACTTTGTGTATAACTCTCTGCCGGTCTTTGGCCTGTGCTTCTTGCTCCACTCGTAATCTTCGCAAAATTGGCAGTTCATACGCTTTCCTCGATTACTTTGAGGTCATACCCGCTCTTGACAAACTTCATGCACAGCTCGTGGTTGATACCGTTGCCGAGGTTGGTGTAGATGTACTCTATCTCCTCCGGCGTGAAATGGGTATCGAGCAGCTTATTGATGCCGTCGATGTGTTCTCTGCGCAGCGGCTTGGTGAATCCCTTGAACGCGAACCGCGAAACGTCCTCGATGACCTCAGCCTTGAACTCGTCCGGGGTGCTGCAATGGTTGAGGTTGATGTAGGTGTTCGTCCTCGGGACGAGAATCAGCTCGAAGTTCATGGTGACGTAGGCTTTCGGGAAAGCGCGCTGAATCTTCCCGCACCACGGGGCCGCGAACGGGCTAAACCACGGCAGCATATAACTGCAGAGTTCCTGCTGGCTGACTGCTGGGGCGTCCTG
>ERZ779869.2243-NODE-2243-length-16281-cov-3.209355_pt1 | contig 16281 bp, 14 predicted proteins | sample MGYA00511557_ERZ779869 | MGnify/ENA primary metagenome ERZ779869 (study PRJEB29588, sample SAMEA2154620) | human gut metagenome | biome: human gut; feature: human-associated habitat; material: faeces | place: Denmark | collected 2008/2010 ...
AAGAAGCCGCGCGCCGGGAGTCCTGAATGTCATTACCTGATGCTGACGGACCTGCCGCTCAAGCCTTTTCGCCCGACTTATTGGCTAAAAATTCGTTTATCTTAGCCACCAGAGCGTCAGCATCTGTGCCGTGAACGGCGCAGGCTTCCTCAATGGTCTCACCGCGTGAGGCGGGGCAGCCGAGGCAGTGCATTCCAATGGCAAAGAAAAATTCGGCGGTGTTGATGTCAAAATCAAGTACGTCTCCGATTACGGATTGCTTTGTAACAGTCATTTTTCAATAATTCCTTTCAAAAAAATATAACTGATCCCACATATATTATACCCAATAAAAGGCTCAAAGTCAATAGTCTTGCAGGACTTTGCCCAGGACTTTGAATGCGTCTGTGTATGTAAATTATTCCGCGATATCATATACATCCTGCGCGGAACACGTCCGGGAACAACACACGGCAAAAAAACAAAACCGTTCGCCGCTTTGTCACAAAGCATTGAACGGTCTTGCGTTTATCCAACGGGGTTCATGAAATAAAACCGCGCGGGAGCATAACGAATGCAGGAATCTATCGCCGCACGCAGTAAAGCTCATAATTCTCTCTTTCTTCTGCGCCAAACTGTCAAGACCCCGGCGGGAATCATCGCAGCAAGCACGGTGGTCGCGGCAAGAAACGCCACACGCGCACCGCCCGCGTCGCCCGTGTCGGGACTTTTCCCAACTCGTTCGGAGTAAAGCGCAAGCCGACGGGCAAGCTCGGCTGCATTTTCGCCGCTCATGATTGCGTTCCGTGCTATCGCGTTATCTTCATATTCCGGTCTTTGCGCCGCGTCGGTGTTTAAAAAACCGATGAAGCTATAATAATCATACCAATATTCGTCGGAATATCCCCATCTGTCAAGCGTGTCGAGCGAAGTACACAAAACAGTTTTGGGATCTGCAAAAAACGTCTGATTGGCATAATGCTCAGAATATCCCGCCTCTGTATACTTCTTCAGCTTCGGCTCGTCGGAATTATATCTGTCCATGTCAACAATATATTCCGGAGACATGAACGTCTCAATAACGGTTCGCGGGTCATCGCTGAAGTATGCCTTGACAGCCCACCCTGCGTATTCCATGTTTTTTTCAACGCAGTATTTCAGCATCGCCTCTTCACTTTCCGACTTTGATATTCCGCTCCATCTGACCCGGTAATAGCTTTCGGGGAATCCCGTTTCGACCGCTTGGGAAAAATATCGGTCCCAATTGCTTTCCCAATCCAAGTCACTCACATCGGAATACTTCAAAAATCCGCCGCACGCATCGTAACCGTATCCGCTCAACATGATTTTGGTCGAATGATCAAAAAACTTTCCGTAGCCGCTGTACTTTTGATACTTATCCATCCTCGTAAGCAACCCGGCATAGTCGAGTTTTTCGGATGAACCGTATGCGTTATCCGCGCTCACACAAAGAGATAAGGGAGTCATGAAAATAAAAGCGACGAGTAGCAAAACGAATGCTTTTTTGACAACATACTTTATCACCATTTTTTTCACCCCCATATTGCCGTGTCAGATTGTTTCTTTTCGCTTTTTTGAACCGACGATTATCGCCGCGGGAATTATCGCAGCAAGTACGGTGGTCACGGCAAGAAACGCCACACGCGAACCGCTTGCGTCTTCGGTGTCCGGAGAGACACGCGGCGGATTTATTTCCTCTCTGCCGATATCGGCAAGAAAGGCAAGGTATTCGTCCTCTGAGATTTTGGTAAGGATCTTACCATCGTAAAGCGCCTCAATGAGTGTTCCTCCCGCGATACGCCATCCGTCGGCAGTGTTTGAAAGCTCAAGTGTCGCTTTGAACGCCTGATTTCTGACAGCCAGCTCGTCAAACATGATCACCTCGACAAGCGCCCGTGTGTCGTTTGCCTCTGCCACTTTGTATAGGTATTTATCTGCGACCTTTGCGTCTTTGTAAACATACCCGTGATATGGGTACAGATGCGCATTAACATACGGCTTCAAAGCCTCAAATTCCTCCTCGTCGTACCCAATTGCGCTCTCTTTACCAAGCAATTCGTATCTTGTTCCAATTTGTCTGCTAAGAAGGTACATAAAATCTTCCCCTCTGCTTCTGCAACAAACATAAAGGCTACCGTCTCTTTCTATAAACTGCTCATATGTTTGGTAGAAAACAGGATAAGAGCCACTTTTCTGTCCTGCTATACTATGCACCGAACGCTCGACCCATTCCCCGCAGAATATTTTCCGTGCCTCGGAGTACATATCCTCCAAGCCGTTCCAATTGTGATACGTAACCTTGAAGTAGTCAAAATCATAAACCGTCACATTGGTATGTATATATGGTGAGGTAAGGTCATATTGCAAAGTGATCTTAACAGTTTCGTCAATATAATCTCTCAGTGTATTACAAGTGCCATAATAATCCGCTGAGCTTGAAGTTAAGGCATCTGCATAAATGTGAGTAAGCAGTAACCAATCCACGGCGTCTGACAACAGCTCATCTATAACAGGGTCATCAAGTTCCTCGGCACAGATACCAACAGAAAATAACGACAATATGCAAAACAGGGAAAGACATGCGATTATTATTTTTTTTATGAACAACCGACCTCTCATTGCCTAATACCTCCAATTATACTATCTGTACTATCGTTTCGTGAAAATTGAATATTTGGATAAAACCACAGTGGGTCAAATGTATGAATATAATTATTTGGTCCATTTCCACTCGAAGCAGAAAAAATCAAATGCAAATGTGCTCCTGAACCCAAACCAGTAGAACCCGTTAGCCCAATTGTTTCTCCTTTAGATACTACTTGGTTTTCTATAACGTCTATACTTGATAGATGATAGAAATGGGTATAAAGATTACTGTATTCATTTGATTTCAATACAATGTACAATCCGCGTTCATCACTTGAATTTGTTCCAACAAAAACAATTGTACCATCAAATGGGGCTTTTAAGCCCACATTATATACCCCAATATCCACACCGTCGTGGAAGCGATATCCTGTATACTCACGAAATCCATACCCACTTGTTATACTAGGATCACCGCCAACAGGAAACACTATGTCTATACCGGAGAATTGAAGTTCATCACGAATGCGAGAATAATCCGCCGTAAATGTCCATTTTTGGTTTGTAGCTGAGGACGAATAACTGCTGTACACTACGCTACTTTCTGAATCTGCCATGGCGTAGCTCCCACACTTTACAGTACTATTCACATTGGAAAGATACTTATTAGCCGTATCATGCTTCAATGCGTATTCTCCGGCTATTGTAGAATATGTCATTGAAATACATATGATATCGCCCGCTGTCACGGAATTGCCTATAATTGCAGTACTTCCCGACATATTCTGAAGGTCTGCTGAAACGATTGAAAAAGTGTTTTTCTGCTCATCAGATGCCTTGCCCCATTCACGGGCTGAGCGTGTAATATCGACTCCGTCTGAGGAGATACCTCCGTAAAGCTCTGCGCTTCCAATGCGCATTACGTCACAATGCCCGATGTTATAATCAAATAAAGGATGGTCTGAAGCAGAATTCCCAAGCCGTTCCGCAAGAAAATCGCCGCCAAATGTCACCGAAGCAGCTTCTGATGTACAGTCAAATCCTACTCCTGCCGTTGCCACAGTGGTCTGCGATATAACGTCCTCTGCCCGCATATCGCTCACCGACCCTTCGATTGACTGACTCTTAACCGGAACAGAGAATATGTACACTGTTTTTCCGCCATCAAGATTTTGGAACATCACAGTATAATCGTCCGGTTCCTGTTCATAAAGCCTGTTGACATGCTGTCTTTCATCAGCCAGCGAACGACTGATTACATACGGAAGATCGTTATCTGACAATGATGCGCTTTTCAACTGATCAAGTGGCAGATCTCCATCAAGAAGACCTAATACCCACGTCTCCTCAGCTATCGGTACACATTCTTGTGCATCAATGCCGGATGTGCTTAACGTTTCGTCATCAGAGGCGCCGACTGGCATCGAAGATGTCGCCAGCATTGCAAATGCAAGGATAAAAGCGATAGGTCCGAAAATGTGTCTGCGTTTTTCTGTTGTTTTCATGATGTTCGTCCTTTCTGCATTATTTTTTAAGCGAAGCCACTCTGCGCACCGCTTTTTTTCTCATATTACATTGTAACATAAATAAAGCTGTTTTTCCATATTTATTTATCACAAAAATATTTTCAGCACATTGCACAATAATTCACTAAGAGTATCAGATTCTCAAAATGATAAAAAATACCCGTGACGCATTTTCCGGACTGAAAAATCAGAATTTTTCGCTTTTCCTATTGCAATGTGACCGCATTTTATGGTATACTATACTGAAATGAAATCGTTAAAACAAATATCGGAGTATTATCTGTCATGATAGTTGCACTTGAAGAGGCAAAATACAAGCTGGTTTCAATGCGTCCGGTTCTGAAGGAACTGGGTTCGGCGCTGCGTGTTGACGAGCTGCGTCAGAAAGCCGAAGAGCTTGAAAAAGTAACGCTCGAACCGGACTTCTGGGGAAACCAGGAACGCTCATCGAAAATTTTACAGACTATCAAGCAATCAAAGGACACAGTAGCCGAATACGAGGCGCTGTGCGCAAGACTTGAGGACGCCATAACCCTTGCCGAAATGGCAATAGAAGAAAATGACGAAGGCTCGGTTCCCGAGGTTCAGGCTGAGCTTGAGGCGATAATGAAGCAGGAGGAACACGAACGCACCTCTATCCTGCTTTCGGGAGAATATGATCACAACAACGCGATCGTCTCCTTCCACCCCGGCGCGGGAGGCACTGAGGCTCAGGACTGGGCGCTCATGCTCTACCGCATGATAACCCGCTGGGCGGAGCAGAACGGATATAAGGTCAAGCTGACCGACTGGCTTGACGGAGAGGAAGCCGGCATAAAAAGCGCCACGATCTTTGTTGAAGGTCCCAACGCCTACGGATACCTCAAGAGCGAGAACGGCGTTCACCGCCTTGTGCGCGTATCCCCGTTTGACGCCGCCGGAAGACGTCAGACCTCCTTTGCCTCAATTGAAGTCATGCCGGAATTCGACAAGCTGGACGAGGTAGTCGTGCGCGACGAGGACTATGACTTCATTCCCTTCCATTCAAGTGGCGCGGGCGGACAGAACATCAACAAGGTAAGCTCCGCGGTTCGTCTTGTACACAAGCCGACGGGCATCGTGGTCACCTGCCAGACAGAGCGCTCGCAGCTTCAGAACAAGGAAACTGCAATGAAAATGCTCAAATCAAAGCTGATGGAGATAAAGATACGCGAACGTCTTGACACCATCGCGGAGATCCAGGGCAACAAAACCAATATCGAATGGGGCTCGCAGATACGTTCGTATGTCTTTATGCCCTACACACTTGTCAAGGACAACCGCACGGGATATGAGACCGGAAACATCAACGCCGTCATGGACGGAGCGCTTGACGGCTTCATGAACGCATACCTCAAATATATTTCCAAACAGGAATCCGAAAACTGAGTGATTTTTTCTGATATATTACAAGAAACGGAGATAAGAATATGAAACAGCAGTCAAACGCAGCAGGTTCGAGAAGAATAAAAAAGCAGCTTCGCCGTGCTTTCAGACTTTCTGTCGCAACGGCAGCGGTGATTTCGATTTTCAAGCTCTGCGTATATGCAGAGGAACAGCGCCGCGATCTTCTCCGGCGCGAACGCCGTCGCTCAGCGGCAATAACGCTGCTGTTCAGCATCTCGGCGCTTGTTGCACTGTTCACGGCGCTTGCCTCAGCGATCGCCGAGGTCAAAAAACGCAACGGCGGATATGCCATAGACCTTTTTGACCGCGACGAATACGACATCGTATCCCCCGACGAGGAGGATGAGCTTGAAAGCATAATGCACGGAGAGCTTGACGGAAAAAACGATGGGTCAGCCTCGCACGGACATAGTGTGAGTGAACATATCCCGGTTGACGACGAAGCGACAGTTGAAAATTTCTGATAGCCGGTATCAGATAAACGCAATATCTTACGCGGATCGGTAAGATCAGATATTTCCATGCGGCGTTGCGCTGAATGCGTGACGCCGCATTTCTTTATTTATTTTTTGCGTGACGCGTTTGATTTACACTGCGCGTTTTTTCTTTTTTGATCATAAAATGATCCATTCGGGGCTTTATTACGCGCGGTTTTTTAATATTTTCATCATAAAATCGCTTTTTTTGCGATATAAATAATCTGATCTTTCTCTTTCAATGAAAAGCGACAGCTACAAAAACAATTGTGCAACCGACAGTTGACAAACATTCCATTTAAAATTGCTTGATTTGACAACCCCGATGTGGTATCATATATTCAGCAAACTGAATAAACTGCCAATACAGCGTCAAACTAAATTAAAACGGAGGATAATCATGACCATTGGCGAGAAGATAACGCATCTGCGCATTGCAAACAAGATATCCCAGGAACAGCTTGCCGAAAAGCTCGGCGTATCGCGGCAGTCGGTATCAAAATGGGAGATGGATCAGTCCCTGCCGCACATTGACAAGGTTCTGCTTATCTGCGAGTTATTTTCGGTATCTGCGGATGAACTGCTTCACAATGACGTTGTGATACACCGCGACACATCCGGAAGCAATGCTTCCGAGGATGCCGGCGCGCCGCGCGGCAACAAATATTTCGGCACTGACGGCTTCCGCGGCGAGGCAAACGTTTCGCTGACCTCGGAGCAGGCGTACAAGGTCGGGCGTTTTCTCGGATGGTACTTTGCTTCCCCGCTTTCGGGCTGCCGCAAGCCCGGCTACCGTCCGCGCATCGTCATAGGCAAGGACACGCGCCGTTCAAGCTATATGCTTGAATACTCCATCGTCGCAGGACTTACCGCTTCGGGGGCTGACGTATATATGCTCCATGTAACAACCACACCCAGCGTTTCATATGTTACAAAGCAGGACGAATTCGACTGCGGCGTAATGATTTCAGCCTCACACAACCCATATTATGACAACGGCATTAAGCTGGTCAACAGGTACGGCGAGAAAATAGACGACGCGGCAGCCTCGCTTATCGAGGCATACGTCGACGGAGACATGGCGCGCCTTGGCATTGAAGGCGACGACCTTCCCCTTGCCCGCCGTGAACGGATTGGCTGCATCGTTGACTATGTTGCCGGACGAAACAGATATGTCGGATACCTTATTTCAGTGGCATCCCATTCGTACCGCAACCTTCGCGTAGGACTCGACTGCGCCAACGGCGCCTCGTGGATGATAGCCAAGGCGGTATTTGACGCGCTGGGTGCACAAACGTATGTCATAGGCGCTTCCCCCGACGGCACAAATATCAATTCGGGCTTTGGTTCAACCCATACGGAAGCCCTACGGGAGTTCGTGCGGGAAAATCATCTTGACCTCGGCTTTGCCTTTGACGGCGACGCCGACCGCTGCATAGCGGTGGACGAAAAAGGAAACGAGGTAAACGGAGATCATATCCTCTACATCCTTGCCAAGCGCCTCAAGGAACGCGGAAATCTTGACGGCAACACCGTCGTTGCCACAGTGATGTCCAACAGCGGACTTATAAATTCCCTTGAGGCGGAAGGCATTCACTGCGCCGTGACCGCCGTTGGAGACCGCTTTGTGTACGAATGTATGCAGCAGAACGGCTACCGTCTGGGCGGCGAGCAGTCGGGGCATATAATCCTTCAGAAATATGCCACCACCGGAGACGGCATCCTCACCGCTATTATGATAACCGAGGAGATGCTTGACAACAAGACGACTCTCTCAAAGCTGACAAAACCGGTAAAGCTCTATCCACAGCTGTGCCGCAGCATAAAGGTAACCTCAAAGTCCGCGGTGATGGCTGACGAGGAAGTAAAGCGCCGCCTTTCCGAAATAAACGACGCTATCGGAGGACGCGGCCGTGTCCTTCTGCGTGAATCAGGCACCGAGCCTGTGATACGCATAATGGTCGAGTGTGAAAGCGCCGACGACTGCGAGGCATATGCCGGAAAGCTTGCCGCCGTAATCAAAAAGCGCGGTTACTGCTGTGAATGACACAGAAAAATAATAAATAGCCTTGACCGTCATTACGCGGGCGTAAAACGTAGTAGAACCGCGTGATGACGATCAAGACGGAATGAAAGGTGTCTTTTATAAATGAACGACTGCGATATGATAAAAAACTCCGACCTGTTTGCTGACATACCCCCTCTTTTTTCACCTCTGTTTGATGGCATTGAATACCCGTGGGAGCTGCTTCCGCGGATAAAAGACTTTATTCTACGGCTTTTGTCTGAGGGTGCAGAGGGATATTCCCTGCTCTTTGACGGCGTTCTCGTCGGCAGAGATGTGAAGATCGCACCTACCGCGGTAATTGAAGGAACTGCCGTTATCGGTCACGGCACTGTTCTCCGTCCCGGAGCATATCTGCGCGGCGGGGTGCTTATCGGCGAGGGCTGTGTCATCGGCAACTCCACCGAGCTTAAAAACTGCCTCATAATGAACCGCGCTCAGGTGCCGCATTATAACTATGTGGGCGATTCGGTGCTCGGACGCGGAGCGCACATGGGGGCGGGAGCTGTCTGCTCAAATCTTAAATCGGACGGAAAAAACGTTGTTATCCACGGCAAGCGCGACTATGAAACCGGACTGCGCAAGGTCGGCGCATTTCTCGGCGATGGTGCAGACATCGGTTGCGGCTGCGTACTGAGTCCCGGAACTGTGGTCGGATGCGGAAGCTCGGTTTATCCGCTTACTCACCTGCGCGGCGTGATACCTGCCGGATGCATTGTAAAATCACCGGATAATATTGTAAAGAGAAAATAACCCCGGCAAACGCATTATATTTCGGGCGGGTATATTTTTTTTGCGCTTTGTGATGTATTTTTTTATATTGATTTAATATTTTTTGTTTATCAAGGAGACTTACCATGTGCGGAATAATCGGATATACCGGTAAAAAACAGGCGGCGGAAATACTTTTGCGCGGGCTTGGGGCGCTTGAATACCGCGGCTACGATTCGGCGGGAATTTCAGTGACCGGAGAGCAAGGCATAGTGACGGTCAAACGTCCCGGCAGAGTAGCACAGCTGTGCAGCGAAGTCGAGGCGCGCGGCGGCGTTGAAGGCTGCTGCGGGATAGGTCACACCCGCTGGGCGACCCACGGAATGCCAAGCGAGGTGAACTCTCACCCGCAGATCTCTGAAGATCTTGTTCTGGTTCACAACGGAATTATTGAAAATTATCTTGAGCTGCGCCGCGAGCTTATATCGGCAGGCTACGGATTTTCCGGAGATACCGACACCGAGTGCGCGGTACATCTTATTGATATGCTGTACCGCCGGAACCGCGATCCGCTTGAAGCAATAAAAGGCGCACTTGCCCGCATTACCGGGTCATACGCTTTCGGAATAATATTCAAAGACCGTCCCGACGAAATTTACGCGGTGCGGCGAGACAGTCCGCTGATTGCCGCGCATACACCTGACGGCTCGTATATCGCCTCCGACATTCCCGCACTTTTGCCGCACACACGTCAGATAATACGTCTTGCCGAAGGCGAGATCGCGCGACTCACCCCTGACGGAATAGAGTTTTACGGAGCTGACGGCAAAATTTCAAGAAGAACGCCAGAAACCATCGACTGGACGGTGGACGCGGCAGACAAGGAAGGCTACGCTCACTTCATGCTGAAGGAGATACACGAGCAACCGGACGTGATACGCCGCGCCGCGTCGCACCGTATAAATTCTGACGGTCTGCCCGATTTCTCCGCCGACGGAATCGACGATGAGCTGCTGCGCTCTGCGGACAGCGTGTCGATAATAGGCTGCGGCTCTGCCATGCACGCGGGACTTATAGGTCGTATGCTGATAGAGCGGCTTGCGGGGATCCCCGTAACCGTCGACCTTGCATCCGAATACCGCTATGCTCCGCCCGTGACCGTCGGACACACGATAGCGGTACCGGTTTCGCAATCCGGCGAAACGTCCGACACCCTTCAGGCGCTCAGGCTTGCACATCAGCGCGGGCTTTCCTCGCTGGGAATAATCAATGTGGTCGGCTCGGCAATAGCGCGTGAATCCGACGCGGTAATGTACACAGGCGCAGGACCGGAGATTGCCGTCGCCACCACCAAAGGCTACGCCTCGCAGGTCACGGTGCTCGCCATGCTTGCAATAAAGCTCGGATATCTTCGCGGCAAGATAAACGCAGATCGCACCCGTGCGCTTTGCAGTGAGATCTCCTCCACACTGCCGAGACACATTTCCGGAATAATCGCACGCGGCGATGAGATCGATACGCTTGCGCAAAAGCTGTATACTCACAACGATATCTTCTTTATCGGACGCGGAGCAGACGCCGTCGCCGCCCCCGAATGCTCGCTCAAGCTGAAGGAAATATCCTATATCCACAGCGAAGCATACGCCGCCGGCGAGCTGAAGCACGGAACTCTCTCGCTTGTGACCGATGGAACTCCTGTCATAGCGCTTGCTACAGAACCGGGATATTATGATAAAATGACGGGAAATATCCGCGAGGTCAGAAGTCGCGGAGGATATGTGATACTGGTTTGCGCTCCCGACTTCCCCTCTCCCGAGGAATACGCCGACGATGTGTTTGTACTTCCCGCCGCCGACCCGCTGCTCTCACCTTTGCAAAGCGTGGTGTTCTCCCAGCTGCTGGCATACAGGACGGCACTTCTGCGCGGCTGTGACGTTGACCATCCGCGCAATCTGGCGAAATCGGTAACGGTGGAATAACAAACACATTCCGCGCCGTGAAGTCTAAGGATATTAACAAACAAAGTCAAAACGTGGCTGCCGCTTAAAGCGACAGCCACGTACATATTTATATCCAGTTTACGGACTCACCCGAAAGGTCAGGCTATGTCCTTTTTGCGGTATTTCAAAAAGGCAAGCAGGATACATATCACTGTGATTACAAGACCGACCGAAAGATAACCGATATCTATGACTTTGTCGGCGATGATGTCCGCGCCGTCCGTATAGCCAAAGGGGGTAAAATACTTCAGGAAATATGCCTTTTCAGTCAGATTTGAGATTATGTTGGTGAAGTAAAACACGGCGGCAAGTCCCAATCCGAATTTTAATCTTTTAGACCGTTTTCTGGTAATGATGGGACGGCAGGATGTTCCGGTAATCCTTTGTTTTAATAAGTGTGATTTGATTACGGAGGAACAGCAGCAGGAGATTGCAGCTATTTATGAAGCAAGCGGCTGCAAGATACTTTTTGTCAGTGCGAAAAAGGAACTGGGACTGAAAGAACTTCAGGAAATATTAGAAGGAAAGACTACAACGGTAGCAGGACCTTCCGGAGTGGGAAAATCTTCACTTATTAATCTTTTAGCACCGGAAGCCTGTATGGAGACCGGTGAAATCAGTAAGAAGATAGAGCGCGGCCGGCATACCACAAGACATTCTGAAATTTATTCTCTGGGGAATCAGACGTTTTTGTTTGATACTCCGGGATTTAGTTCCTTAAAGCCGCCGGAGGTGGAGAAAGAGGAACTGCGAAGGTATTTTACCGAATTTCTGCCCTATGAGGGGCAGTGCAAATATTGGGGTTGTACTCACATTCATGAACCTGGCTGCATGGTAAAAGAGGCCAGGGAACGAGGTGAAATCGGTGAGACTCGTTATGAGAACTACGTGCAGATATTTAACGAGCTTGCTGAATGCGAACGACGAGGGAATTGGAGGAATAAGAAATGACATACAAATTGTCACCATCAATTCTGGCGGCGGACATTACTTGTTTAGGTCAGGAAGTGAAGACCGCGCAAAGCGCCGGAGCAGACTATATTCATATTGATGTAATGGACGGGGTGTTTGTACCAAACTTGTCATTTGGTACAACAATAGTAAGAGGGCTTCGTGAGTGTACGGACCTGTTTTTTGATGTGCATTTAATGATTGTAAATCCGATTAAGCATGTGGAGCGGTTTGCGGGAATTGGTGCGGATGGAATCACGGTTCATGCAGAAGCCTGTGATGACTTGGAAGCAACAATTGACGAGATACGTCGATGTGGTGCCAAAGCGGCGGTGGCACTTGGCCCGGATACGGATATTGATGTGGTTCTTCCGTTTTTGGACAAGTTATCCATGGTTTTGGTTATGACAGTATATCCGGGGTATGGTGGACAAAAAATTGTCACAAGAACATTTTCAAAGATTGCAAAGCTTCGCTCAATTATTGATGAGAGAAATCTTTCTGTTGATATCGAAGTTGATGGCGGCGTCAATCTTCAGAATATTGAGGAGATTAAACAGGCGGGGGCTAATGTATTTGTTGCCGGTACAAAAATATTTAAAGGCAATGTTCTAGAGAATATTAGGAACTTTAAAGAATTGTTGAAGTAAATACAAAATAAGGAATACACAGGCTGTAAATGTGTCAATGTGAATTGACGTCATTTACAGCCTTTATTATTATTCCTGTTGATAAATGTTATCATCAACCTGCTTGCGATAATAGAAAAATATGTCATAATAGTTAGTGATGACTAACTAAGAAAGAGATTGTTGCATGAAAGGAGTAATTATGTCAAATCAGGAGAGTAAGTTTTTAGAGATTGTGGACTTAAAGAAAGGCTTCGGAAGCGGAGAAACCAGACAGGAGGTACTTCGTGGAATGAATTTTTCTGTTGCCAAAGGGGAGTTCTGTGTATTGTTAGGACCATCCGGTTCAGGAAAGTCTACTTTGTTAAACATTATTGGGGGAATTGATTCTGCCGATTCAGGTTATATTGCAATTCATGGTGATAAATTAGAGGATTTAGGGGAAAAAGAACTAACCCGGTACCGCAGAACACATCTTGGATATGTATTTCAGATGTATAATCTGATTGCCAATCTGAATGTGAAAGAGAATATTGAAGTAGGAGCTTATTTGTCTGATGATTCTTTGGATATTGATGATCTTTTACATACACTGGGGCTGTATGAGCACCGCTATAAACTGCCAAATCAGCTTTCCGGTGGTCAGCAGCAGAGAGTTTCCATTGGACGTGCGATTGTAAAAAATCCGGATATCTTACTTTGCGATGAGCCAACCGGAGCACTTGATTACAACACGTCAAAAGAAATTTTGAAATTGATTGAAGATGTAAACAAAAAATACGGAAATACCGTTATTATGGTAACTCATAATGAGGCAATCCGTCATATGGCAGACCATGTGATTAAGCTGCGTGATGGAAGCGTAAGACACAATGATATCAATGAGCAGAAGATTTCGGCAATGGATTTGGAATGGTAGGAGGATGAATGGGATGAAGAAAAACAAGACGAAAAATCCATTAATTAAACGTGTGCCGAGAGAATTAAAAGGGGATTGGAGCAAATATCTCTTAGTCAGTCTGTTTATGATTTTTGTGATTGGCTGTATTGCCGGTATGTATGTGGCAAATGAGAGTATGCTGACAGCGGCAACCGAGAATACGAAAAAGTCGATTTGCGAAGATGGACATTTTGAGCTTTCAAAAAAAGCAAAAAAAGGGACTTTTGATTCGCTTTCTGCCACGATATACGAGGATTTTTATTACAATTTAAATGAGGATAAAGATGGAGATGGAAAGAAAGAGGGAACCATCCGCGTTTTTCAAAAAAATGATGAGGTCAATCTAGCAAGTGTTTTAGACGGAAAACTTCCGGAAAATAAAAATGAAATTGCAATTGACCGTATGCATGCGGACAATGCAGGAATTAAAGTTGGCGATACGATTAGTGCCGGTGGTGAGAAATATGAAGTTTCAGGTCTGATTGCGTATGTCAATTATGCGACGCTGCATGAAAAAAGCACAGATTTGATGTTTGATGCCATAACATTTGATGTGGCAATGGTGACAAAAGAGGGATGGGAACGGTTAAATGGTGCATGCCATTATAACTACGCATGGCATTATGATAAAAGACCGGCAGATGATGTGGATGAGAAAGAAATGTCGGACGATTTTCTGGATGATTTATATAAAGAGGTGATTACTTCCGGCAATCAGGTGGAGGATTATACACCGGCCTATGCCAATCCGGCAATTACCTTTGCAACAGACGATATGGGGTCGGATTTAGCAATGGGCGGCGTGATTTTGGATGTGCTCATTGTGATTATTGCCTTTATTTTTGCCGTGACAATTAGTAATACGGTTAAGAAAGAGTCAATGACGGTTGGTACGCTTCGTGCGTCCGGTTACACAAAAGGAGAACTTGTAAGACATTATCTGGCGGCTCCTGTTATTGTGACATTTGTGTCTGCCATTATCGGTAATATTTTAGGTTACACGGTGTTTAAAGAATTAATTGTCTATATGTATTACAGTAACTACAGTCTGCCGACATATGTGACTTTATGGAATCCGGATGCATTTATAAAGACAACGATTATTCCGGTTGTTCTTATGTTTGTTATTAATTTATTGGTTCTTATACGGATGCTGCGTCATACACCATTGCAGTTTCTGCGCTGTGATTTGAAAAAGAACAAACGAAAGAAAGCAATGCGTCTGCCGAGATGGAACTTTTTGAGCCGTTTTCGTCTGCGTATTATTTTCCAGAACATACCGAACTATTTAATATTGTTTGTGGGAATTGCTTTTATTTCTATTATGTTAGCAATGGCAATCGGAATGCCGTCTACTTTACAGTATTACAAAGATAATACAAAGGATATGATGTTTGCTGATTACCAGTATGTACTGAAAAGTTATAAAGATGAAATGGGCAAAGAAATTACAACGAAAAATTCCGATGCAGAAAAATTCAGTATGGATTCTCTGTTGTATAAGACGGATGCCTTGGATGAAGAAGTGTCAATATACGGCGTAGAAGATACGAGTAAGTATATTTCTCTGCCGGATGCAAAGAATTTAAAAGAGAAAGAAGTTTACATTTCCAAGCCGTTTAGTGATAAGTATGATGTAGCTGTTGGTGATACGGTTACACTCAATGCGAAATACGAGAAAAAGAAATATTTGTTCAAAGTAAAAGGCTTTTTTGAACACTCACAAAGTATTGCGGTCTTTATGCCGATTGAGCAGTATCGGACGGTATTTGACAAAGACGAGGATGCATTTGATGGATTTTTTACAAATACAAAAATAAAAGATGTGAAAAAGGATTATATTGCAACGGTGATTACGGAGAGAGAGATTACGAAGATGAGTAACCAGCTTGATCATACGATGGGATCTTATATGCTGTACTTCCAGTTCTTATGTGTGGTTTTGTCGGCCGTACTGATTTATTTGTTGACAAAAATCATCATTGAGAAAAATGAGGTAGCGATATCTATGACAAAAATTCTCGGTTATACAGACGGAGAAATAGCAAAATTATATCTTCTTGCAACAACGATTGTTGTGATCATTTGTGCGGCACTGAGTGTTTTGGTTGGAACCCTTGTGATGCGGAGTGTATGGACGGTTATGCTGCAAAGCATGAGCGGATGGTTCACTTTTATTATGGGACCTTTGGATTATTTCAAGATGTTTGCGTTTGTTTTTGTTGGCTATTTGGTTGTCATGCTCTTTGACTTTAGAAGAATCCGAAAGATTCCTCTTGATGAAGCATTAAAGAGAGTGGAGTAAAAAGAATAGTTTTCTTGCTGATAAAAATTATCAATAATAAAAAACGGGGTGGACATTTCTTGAAAGAGGACTATAATATTTTTCAAGAAATGGATAAAACGGAGGTGTCGTTAAGATGAAATTATTGAAAAAAATTAACGGAAAACATACGGGATTATTTGCAGCAGGTCTGCTCCTTGGTACAGCAGGAGTGAAAATTCTTTCCAGCAAAGACGCAAAGAATGTATATACAAAATGTACCGCTGCTGTTCTCCGTGCAAAAGAATCTGTTATGAAGACGGTTACGACGGTTCAGGAAAATGCTGGTGACATTTATGCAGAAGCACAGCAGATTAATGAAGAGCATAAAACACAGGAAACTTCATATGCAGATGAAAGTCAGACAGAAGAATAAGATACTTATCAAAAAACACCTGTCGGTTTGCACGGGTGTTTTTTGTATATCTAAAAGAGGTGATAGATATGAAATTTAAAGTTTTGCATAATATGCGTGGCAGAATGCGTATTCATGTAATGACAAATGAAATGACGGATTTGCAGGCGGATAAACTGGAGTATGATTTGGCAGCACAGGATATGATTTTGACTGCTAAAGTTTATGAGAGAACAAGTGATGTAGTAATTACCTATGCAGGAGAAAGACAGCTCCTTCTCTCTTATCTGCAAA
>ERZ779869.2248-NODE-2248-length-16259-cov-4.557640_pt1 | contig 16259 bp, 18 predicted proteins | sample MGYA00511557_ERZ779869 | MGnify/ENA primary metagenome ERZ779869 (study PRJEB29588, sample SAMEA2154620) | human gut metagenome | biome: human gut; feature: human-associated habitat; material: faeces | place: Denmark | collected 2008/2010 ...
CCAGACGATGAAAAGGCCGCAGAGAATACTTGCTGTATTGTCAAGGACTTTGAAGAAGTATGGGCGCATTTCTGCCCGCCAAAACTGTGTTTTCCCTTGTCAACCGATACTAGTGAGTGCTCATTATACCATTTATAACTTTAAATGCAATCCACAAATCTTAACAAAAATTAACGACCTGAATTAGCATTATTCACTAACTTCCGATAATTCTGCCAGCAAAATGGGGAGTTTTTCAAGTGCATCTATCTCATAATCGGGCGCGGCATCTCCGGTCATCGCCTTGTGCGCTGGATTGAACCACACGCTCCTGAGCCCCGCGTTGTGCGCGCCCTTGATATCGGAGGTAAGGCTGTCCCCTACCATTATGCTGCTCTCCCTCTTGAAATCCGGTATCTGCGCAAAGCATGCTTCAAAGTAGCGCTTGTCCGGCTTATTCAGCCCCAGCTCCTCGGATATGAATATCCCGTCAAAACACTTTGCGATGCCGGAGCTTGCGATGCGGCTGTCCTGCACCTTCTTGCTGCCGTTGGAGCATATGTACAGGTGGTATTTTCCGTGCAGCGTCTCAAGCAGCTGTTCCGCTCCCGGCACGAAGTAATGGCCGATGCAGAGGAAATTTTCATACGTGTCCTCGGCAAGCTCCGCTTTCACAGATACGCCCAGTTCCTCAAACAGCGCCGCAAAGCGGCCGACCAGCGTCTGGCGGCGGTTTATCTCTCCGCGCTCAAGCTTTTCCCAGAACATCAGGTTTATCTCCGAATAACGCTTCGCTATCGCGTCGGTCGGCTCGATGCCAAGCGTACGCAGAGTCTTGGTTATCGCGGCGCGCTCGGCGGTGTCAAAGTCAAGGATCGTATTATCCAGATCGAGAAGTACGTTTTTTATCCGCATGTGTTACCTCATTTTCTTTATTTCCTCTGAAATCTCTCCGAAGCGCATGCTGTTGGACGCCTTGACGAGCACTGCGTCGCCGCGCCGGATATATGCGGGCAGAGCCGAGATCAGCTCCTCGCGCGTGTCGAAATGTACGCCGCGCGCTCCGGCACCCTTCGCGATGTCCTCTGCGAGACGCCCAGAGCACAGGACAAGCTCAACGCCGTTTTCCGCCGCGTATCTGCCGGTCTCATAATGCATTTCGCGCTCATGCTCGCCAAGCTCCAGCATATCGCCCAGAATGCACACATGCCTTCCGTTCAGGCGCAGGAGGGAGTCAATGCCGCTCTTCATCGAGTCGGGGTTCGCGTTATAGCAGTCGTCGATCAGCGTGACAAAGCCCGTGTCGCTCACCGCGGCGCGGCGGCCGACCGTCTCATACGCCGCGATCCCTGCCGCGATCTCGTCATCGGTCAGTCCCAGCAGGAATCCAACCGCAGCGCCCTCCAGCGCCGCATAAACCATGTGCTGCCCGAACGCGGGAATGACCGCGTGAACGCGCCGCGCGCCGTACACGATGTCGCACTCGGTGTGCGCCGCGGAGACACAGCGGATATTCTCCGCGCGAACGTCGCAGTCCTCGCCGAGGCCGAAGGTTGTTTTCTTCTGGCAACAGTTCAGCGCGCGCAGCTTCTCGTCGTCGCCGTTCACGATGACAGGTGCGTCGTCCGCCATATAATCGAGCATCTCGCCCTTGGCGCGCATCACGCCGTCCAGATCATGCAGGAACTCCAGATGCGCGTGGCCGATCACGGTATACACCGCCATCGTCGGCCGCGCCATCGCCGCAAGCCTGCTCATCTCGCCGAAGCCGGATATCCCCATCTCCACAACGGCGACGTCGTTCTCAGGTGTGATGCGCGAGAGCGTCATCGGTACGCCGATCTGGTTATTGAGGTTTTTGTCCGTTTTCAGCACCGACCAGCGCTGCGACAGCACCGCTGATATCATTTCCTTCGCCGAGGTCTTGCCGACGCTGCCGGTAATGCCGATCACCGGAATATCGAGCGAGGCGCGGTACTCGGCGCATATCTTCTCCAGCGCCTCCTGCACGTCGGGAACCACTATGACCGCGCGTTTCTCGCCGTCGGGCACGCGCTCGGCAAGACAGCAGGCCGCGCCCTTGTCGAGCGCCGTACTTATATAATCGTGCCCGTCTACGCGCTCGCCCTTGTAGGCCACGAATAAATCTCCGGTCTGAACGCAGCGGCTGTCGATAACGACGCTGCCCAGCTCCGCATATTCATTTATATTTTCTCCGCACAGCTTTCCGCCGCAGCACTGCGCCGCGCGAAGTACGGTCATATTTTTCATAGCAATTCTCCGAATATAAGACGATCTACTCTGCAACGCGGTGATTATACCACATTTACTCCCGGCTGCATAGGAAAAATATCAAAAAAAGATAGTGCATATACCGGAATTGTGTGTTATAATGATTCAGTTAGAATTATGCAAAGGAATTGTTGTTATGAATTATGTAGTGGTGGATCTGGAGTGGAATCAGGCAATGAGCTCCAAGTCCTCCGTATTTAACAAGCTGCCTATACACCTGCGCGGCGAAATAATCGAGATCGGCGCCGTGAAGCTGAACGATGATCTGTCCGTCGGCGAGGAATTCACGATCGACGTCAAGCCCATATACTTCAAGCGTATGCACTACAAGGTAAAGAAGATAACCGGCTTCGACAAGGAGCGGCTTTCGCACGGGTACTCTTTCCCTGAGGCGATGGAGAAGTTCCGCGAGTGGTGCGGTGACGACGTGACCTTTATCACATGGGGCTGCGACGATCAGGGCATCATGGAGCAAAACATCATCATCCACGACCTCGACTGGGATTGGATATCCGGCTGGATAAACCTCCAGCTCATATATAATCTCCAGACTGGCGGGGACAAAAATCAGAAATCCCTCTCCAGCGCGATGGAGCATTTCGGCATCGAGCAAACCCGCGTAGCGCATGACGCACTCGGCGACGCTTATAACACCGCACTTGTCAGCTCGAAGCTCGACATGCCCGAAGGGCTGCGCATGTATCCAGACGCGGCTCGCATCCTCGCCTCGCGTATGCCGAACTACAAGCCCCCCGTCGAGAACGCCGGGCCGGACGCAATCGTACACGAGAGCTATGACGGGTTTGAGAGCAAGGCCGTCGCACTCTCGGATGAGCACATCGGCAAGCTCCTGTGCCCCGTCTGCGGCAATGAACTTGTCGGCAGCAAGTGGGTCAATCAGGGCGACCAGAGATATATGAACATCTTCCCCTGCGACGAGCACGGCACATATCTCGCCCGCGTCCGCTTCAAGAAGAACAGCGACGAGAACACATGGTCTGTCGGGAAGCTCGTGTACGAGGCTGACGCTGAGATGATAGACTTCTACAAAACCAAGGCTGCGCAGGCGCGCAGACGCGGCCGCGGCCACACCGCCCGCAAGAACCGCCCCGCCGGTAAGGGCTGATGAAAAATCCTCCTGATTTTATCAGGAGGATTTTTTATTCAGGAGGATTTTTTATTTTATTTGCTTTATCCTACTACCTTCAGCAGCTTCTGCATGATACGGCCGTATACCTCTACATAATAGGCGTAGTCCGCGGCTGACAGATTGACTTCGTCTATATCTTCAAGTTCACTCATTGCGTCTGCATACTTGCTCAGGAAGTTCATGTACTTTGACAGCATCCCCATCACGTCTCCGGAGCTTGCCGCGTTTAAGTATGTATTCATAAAATCAACGTATTCGTCGAAAAATGCTTCAAGGCTGTCCATTTTGGCCTTGAACTCCGGCGTCACCCCGTCCGCCGAGGTTTCTTCCACCGCGTCATTATTTTTCGCCGACTCTAGAATCCGCTCAAAATCTGGCGCGTAATCGTATTTTGCATTTCGCGGATAGTAGAACGTAATCATTGAAATAGATTCACTTTCAGGCGTGCCATACAAAACCATACGTTCATTGCCACGCACATCTGAATAAAGCTCAGTTTTCAATGCTATATAACCGCACAGGGTCGTTTCCTCCTGCGTTCCAACTTCAGCACCTAGTTTTTCCGCAAGCATATCAGCCAATTTATATTCAGCAGTTCTAAGCTCAGCGTCGGATGATCCAGTGTTGAGGCCCATATACTGACAAATTATAATACCACCAACAACATCACCAGATTCTTCTAGATAAAGCGTTCCGATGCCATTATCGTTATATTCTGGCTCATCATAGTATGACGGAATCTGAAATATAAGTCCGCCAAAGCTTAACTCGGTATTACTCGCCTCGTCAAATCCGTTTCTATCGGGTTTGGGAGTCGGTGTCGGGCTTGGCGTAGGCTTGGGTGTGGGCTTCGGAGTCGGTGCGGCGGTCGGCGCGGGGGTCACGGGGGGAGTCTGTTCCGGCGCAGCCGTTCCCCCGCAAGCGCAGAGAAGAAGCGTCGCGGCGGCCAGAATCTCACATAAGACTTTTTTCATTTCTCTCTACCTCCAAATTTTCGCAGTAAAATACTTACACCATTATTAAAACACGCATTTTGACTTGTGTCAATAGCATTACGCTATTTTAGCAAGGTTTATATTATGTCAAAAGCCCCTAAAATATTCTCAGGAAGGGGACTTGCCGATGAAGCTGGAATATAAACCGTACTACGAAAAGTTCGGACTAAACATTGTTTACTACCGTAAGCGAAAAAAACTGACACAGCTGCAGCTTGCCGAGCTGGCTGACATAGACAGGAGCCATATCAGCGCAATAGAGCTTGGCAATGTAGGAGTGTCATTTGACCTTATTTTTAAATTATGTGAAATTCTCGATGTTAAGCCTCGCGATCTTTTTGACTTCAGGGATTAACCAAACTCCCGCCATGGAAATCATGGCGGGAGTTCTTATACGCTTTATGCTTCTTTTTTCTCGGGGACTATTTTCTTGCGGCAGGCCATGAACACTATCACGCCGATTATGAACGGGAAGAAGTAGCTTGCGATGCGGTACAGCACCAGTACGCTCGGCGCGTTGACCTCGCCGAGGAAGCCTTTAAAAACGAAGAGGAACGCGATTTCTACCGAACCGAGGCCAGAGACATTCGGCAGTACGCCAGACAGCAGCAGCATCAGCGACGCCAGCAGCTGCATCCGCACGAATTCCGGCACGTCCGCGCCAACCGCCCGCGCGCCGACATACGGCACACAGTAAAGGACAAACAGCTTTGCGAAGTTCAGCCCGAGCATCGCCCACATGCGCCACTTTGTCTGCGCAAGATGCCGCGCCTCCGAGTACATGAGTCCAATGTTCTCGCTCCATTTCACCTTGCGCCGCGGCCATTTGCCGCTGTCTGGCAGCTTCTCTATCATCTTCAGCGCGAAGCGGCGGAGCGCATCCCATGTGCATATAAGGATCAGCGCGAGGATGATGAGCAGGCAGAAGCCGAAGCCGAGTGCGAGATATTTCCCCGCGGAGGGCAGGTTCGCGCCGAGCCAACCGCTCTGAGTGACCAGCATTATGAGCGCGTAGAGAAAAATCGTGCCCTTGTGGAAAATGTACTTCATTATCATCAGGCCGACGCTGTTGCCGACGTCAAGCCCCTGATTATACAGATACCCGCTCTGCATCGGTATCGTCGCCGCGCCGCCGCTGGTGACGAGGCCGAACACGCCCAGAAATGTGAGTTCAAAAGCCTGACGGTAGCTCAGTCCCGGCACCCGGCTGCGCACAAGCGTCATGCACATGGCGGAGTCAAGGAGCTGGTATCCTACGCCGAGCGCAAGCAGTGCAATGAGCGACGGTGCGCTTATCGACGCGATGCTGTTCATGATGGCTTCCACGTTGCCGCGCAGCACAAGCGCCATGATCCCGACCAGTATGAGCAGCGTCAGCAGTGCCGAAAATATTGATTTCAAATGCTTTTTATCCATTCATGGCATTCCCCCGTCAAAATTCCGTCCTCTGGCGCAGCTTTTCAAGGCGCTTGTCGAGGTCGGCGCTTATCTCCGCGCACTCCTTCAGTTCGCTGTTGACCTCTTCCGGTGCGGCGGGCTTCTTGTAGCGCAGCTTATGCTCCACGCTCGCCCACCAATCCATCGCCATCGTGCGGAACTGCACCTCGACGCGCATCTGCTTCTTCTGGTCATGCAGGAATATCGGCGTCTCCACTATAAGGTGAAGACTGCGGTAGCCGTTCGGCTTCGGGTTTTTGATATAGTCCTTCTCCTGCAGGAGCACGATATCGTCCTGCCGCAGCAGCGCGTCACGCAGCATGTATATATCCGAGATGTACGCGCATATCACGCGGACGCCCGCGATATCGTTCAGGTTCTGCTCAATGCTCTCCGCCGAGAACGGCAGTCCGCGGCGGCTGAGCTTGTCCATGATGCTCTCAGGCGATTTTAGCCGCGTCTTTATCGCCTCTATCGGGTTGCGGTCATACTGAAGCGACAGCTCCTCGTCGAGGACATTGAACTTTGTGGACACCTCCATCATCGCGCAGCGATAATAGCTCATCAGCTCGCGGTACGGCGCGGTGTAGGTCTGGAGGCGCTCCTTTATTTCGTTGTTGCTGTATATTCTGGAAATAACATTTCCCTCGATGTTCTTGATCCCGTTCAATGCTTTCTCCTTAAATTCAAATGGGCAGTACATAATTATACTGCCCATTTATTATACCATAGTATCACGCCGGCTGCAAAACCTTTTCCTCGCAGGCAGTCACGCTGTATTCGCGCACGCCGGGCACCGTTTCCCCGTCTATCTGGAGGGGTCTCGGCTCGTCAAAGCAAACCGTTATATTTCTCCCGCTGAGAACCGCAACCATCTCGCTGTGCTTTATATGCTCACCCTTAAATATCGACGGGAACACCGCAAGGCTTTTCAGCTTTCCGCTGCCGTAGTACACCATCACGGAGACCGCGCCGTCACCATTCAGCCTGTCCTGCTCCGGCGTCGGCATCATGCCGCCGCCATAGTAGCGGCCTATCATCGTCGGCGCGAGCCAGACCTTCTCGAAGCGGTGCTCAACACCATCGACCGTTATAGTCGCGCCCGTCGGCTTATAGTGGAACAGCAGTCCCTTTATCGCTATCGCGGTGTAGTTCACCTCGCCGTTGCCCTTGCCGCGCAGCTCATCGCCCTTCTCGCAGCAATAGCCGTCGATGCCGTAGCCAATGCCGTTTATGAAGCGGTGCTCCTTGCCGTTGACGCATATCTTCGGCAGGCGCTCTATGTAGCGGTTGATAAGCACCGGAGGGGCACCGCGCTCCGCGCCGATGTCGCGGGCGAAGTCATTGCCGCTGCCGCTGGGATAATAATAGATGTCGCAGTCGGGTCGGATGTCCTCGGTATCATTCAGGAAGCGGTTCAGCGTGCCGTCTCCGCCGCAGATGATGATCGAAGCGCCGTCCGGCATGTCGTTGAAGAAGGCTCCGTAATCCCTTATATCCAGCATATTGCTGAAATAAAGGCGGTCTCCCTGCATGAGCGATTCAAGCTCACGCATTTTATCCTGAGCCGTACCATTGCCCGCGAGCGGATTATAAAGCACTATAAAATTATCCACCCAATACCTCTTTCTATCTCTCGGTATTATTTTATTCTATATATATTACTCTTCTACCTCGTAATCGCCTTCTATGACGTCCGGGTACTGGTTCTTGACTATCTTGACCATGCAGAGGGAGACGCATATATTCAGCAGTCCCTCAACGAAAATGCCGATGCCCGCAAGCAGCATGATGACCGCGGCACTCTCGCCGGGGCGCAGCACAAGGACAATGCCCATGGCGACAGTGAGGATAGCCATGACCATCACGATCCACCATTTGGTGATGCCGAAGCGCTTCGCGTCAATAGCTATCTGGATCTTGAACAGGCCGTCCGTAAGCACACATATGCCGAGCACGATGCAGAAGAAGCTCATCGCGCCGTCCGGCTGGAGCAGCACCAGAACGCCGAGGGCTATAAGCAGGATGCCGAAGGCCAGATCGTACTGGAACGCAAGGCGGAACAGATCCTTGGAGAAGTACGCGGCGAGCTTCACGATGCCGAACACGATCATCGCGATGCCGAGCACCGTACCCACAACGGTCACGCTCAGCTCCGGCACGGCCATCATCACGACGCCGAACACGCAGAGCAGCGCGGAAATTATAATATACGATATTTTTGCAGCCTTCATCGGCTTAACAGAACGCATATGATACCTCGATTCCGCGGAAGTGAACACATAGCCTCCGCATTTTATGGAGTTATATTATCACGTCCCTTTTTCGCGCGCTATGGGCACGGTTTTTTTAGTGCGCTAAAGTCAGGCATAATTTAAAATCTGTCTGAAAAACGCCGCGCCCCGCCGCCGCGGGCAAACGCGGGGCTTGCAATCCGACCGGAAAAATGATATTTTAATGTCTATAAAGAAATCTCTATAAATATATAAAAATTTTTTGGAGGAAACGACATGGCGTCCTTTACCCGCAAGGCGATAGAAGAGGCTTTTCTCAAGCTGCTTGACGCCCGCCCCCTCAACCAGATAACCGTAAAGGATATCGTCGAGGAGTGCGGAGTCAACCGCAACACCTTTTACTATCATTTTCAGGACATACCGACGCTCATCAAGGATATATTCACCGAGCGCGCCGAGGCTCTGCTGAAGCAGCGCCCTGACTATGCTTCGCTTGAGGACGCTCTCGACGAGGCCGTGCAGATGGTCATAAAAAACAAGCGCATCGTGTATCATCTCTACCGCTCGGCCGACCGCGCGCTTGTCGAGATGTATCTGATGCGCATATGCGAGCAGGTCATCCTCTCATATATTCACGATAACCACGGCGATCTGTCCGTCAGCCCAGAGGACAAGACCATCATCGTCCGCTACTACAAGTGCCAGTGCTTCGGCATGATAATCGACTGGCTGAACAGCGACATGCGCTTTGACATAGCCGCCGAGGCGCGCAGGATGTACGAGCTGCGAAAGGGCATGCTGGAAGAGATCGTCCGCCGCGCGAGCATGCAGAGGTCGAAGACATGAACAAGCAAAACGAAAGCAGCGGAATGCGGCTGCTGAGCAGCGGTAAGCGCGGATTTTTCCGCATAGTGTTCAGCCGCGTGGGGCTCATCTCACTGCTGCTTATCCTTCAGGTCGCGCTCATCTTCGCGGTGATGCTGTGGTTTTACAAGATACTGCCGCATCTGCTCGTTGTGCAGGGGCTGTTCGTCGCGGTTATGGTCCTGATATTGATAAACAGCCGTGCTGATGCGTCCTCAAAGATAACATGGCTGATCCTGATAATGTCGGCGCCGCTGTTCGGCACGCTCATGTATGTATACGTCCGCATGGATGTGGGGCACCGGCTGCTGAGAGACCGGCTGCGCGGCATTATCGGCGAAACAAAGAACCTGCTCCCGCAGGAGCCGCCCGCACTGGAGACACTGAAAAACGCGCATCCCGACGCCGCCGCGCTCGACACCTATCTCAACCATAGCGGCTGCTTCCCCGTTTATGATAACTGCGAGGTCAAGTATTTCCGCTGCGGCGAGGAGAAGTTCAAGGAGCTTCTTCTGCGGCTGGAGGAGGCAAAGGACTTTATCTTCCTCGAATACTTCATTATTGAGGAAGGCTACATGTGGGGGCGCGTGCTCGAGATACTCTGCCGCAAGGCGGCGGAGGGGGTCGACGTGCGCGTGATGTACGACGGGACGAACGAATTCGCAACGCTCCCCGCAAGCTATCCCCATCTTCTGGCGGAATACGGCATCAAGTGCCGCCCATTCGCGCCGCTGACCCCGTTTGTCTCAACTCATTATAATTTCCGCGACCACAGGAAGATCCTCGTCATCGACGGCAAGGTCGCTTTCACGGGCGGCATAAATCTTTCGGACAGGTACATAAACATCGGCTCCCCCTACGGGCACTGGAAGGACACGGCCATAATGCTCCGCGGCCGCGCGGTAGACAGCTTCACGCTGCTGTTTCTCCAGATGTGGAATATGGGGCCGGACGAGGCCGAGTATCAGAAATATCTCGCCGTGCCGGATTCCGAGCCGCAGTCCCCTTCCTCCGGCTGGGTCATCCCATACGGGGACAGCCCGCTGGACAGCTACCGCGTCGGCGAGATGGTGTATTCGGATATTCTCAACCGCGCGGAGCGCTATGTGCACATTATGACGCCGTACCTCATTCTCGACGGCGAGCTCGAAACGGCGCTTCGCTTCGCGGCACAGCGCGGAGTTGACGTTGAGCTCATCCTCCCCGGCATACCGGACAAGCCCGTCCCCTACGCGCTGGCCAAGACGCACTATGCCGCGCTGCTGGAGGCCGGAGTCAGGATATACGAATATACCCCCGGCTTTGTCCATGCGAAGGTCTTTGTCAGCGACGACTGCAAGGCCGTTGTCGGCTCGATAAATCTCGATTACCGCAGCCTGTATCACCACTTTGAGTGCGCCGCATATATGTGCGATACGCCGTGCATAAAGGATATCGAGGAGGATTTCATTTCCACCAGGAGCCAGTGCCGTGAGGTGACGCAGGAGAGTCTGAAGGATATCAAGTGGCACACCAGGCTCCTCGGCAGCGTGACCAAGGCAATATCTACAATGCTATAAAAAAGTAAGCCCGCCAGCAGGTTTTTAAGCCTGCTGACGGGCTTTATTCAGTGGAGAAGAATAGCGAATCAGTTACGCACAGCGGCGGTCCTGGATGTACTGCACCATCGTGTCGGTATCGTGGATGGGCACAGGCTCGGAGCGGAAGCCGAGCACTTCGCCGCTCAGGTAGACGTAGCAGATGTAGTTCATCCACTCGGTGTTGAAATCGACCTCAACAAGAGCACCTTCCTCTCTGAGGCAGATGTCCATGATCTCTTCGGGCTGGATGTTTGCGTAGTCGATGGCGGTCTTTGCGATATAGTTATGAGTGTTATTTCTCATTATAATTGATCTCCTTTTAGAAGTTTCTTTGTCCGTTCCCTTGAGGACGTCTTTATTATGACTCAGCAGGTTTAATTCGATGTAAAGTGATTTTAGACAGCTTTTAAACGGCGGCTTTTTTCTTGGGCTGGTCGCGGACGATGCAGAAAGCCATGACCGCGAACACGTTGAAGAATATCCCGAGTATCGGCCAGAGCGACTTGTTCATGCCCTCGTTCACCGCGCTCTTGTAAAGCCACGCCACGACGGTCAGCCAGTAGCTCAGAACCAGCACGCCCCACAGGACGCTCAGGCCGCCGATTATCGCGTAGTTCACGGCGGGCAGCGGGGTTATCTGGCTTTTCCATGCGTCATCCTCGTGGTGATGTTCGCCGTCGGCTCTGTCGGCTGTGTTCTCCATCGCCGCGTACTGCTGCTTCAGCATCGCCGCATCGCTTATCTGCTGGGAAAGGCTCAGCGGTAATGCGACCGCAGTGACGACGGCGAGAATGACGAACAGGATCACAATGCGTTTGAAGCTCTTCGCGTAGTTCATAGTCATAACATGGTTTTTCATATTTTCATGCTCCTTATAAAACAAATCTGCCCCCCTCACTGGGACAAGCCCAGTATAGGAGAGCAGATTTAATTCAATATAACGCAATGCTAAACGGCGTTTAAACGGTAGCCCACGCCCCATACGGTCTGTATCATCTGCGGGTGCGACGGGTCAAGCTCGACCTTTTCGCGCAGCCTGTTGATATGCACAGCAACTGTGATGTTGTCCCCCATCGACTCAAGCCCCCATATCAGCTCATACAGATCCTCGCGGCCAAACACCTGATTCGGGTGCTTGGCGAGGAACAGCAGCAGCTCGTATTCCTTGTTCGTCAGCGTGAGCGGCTTGCCGCGCACGGACGCGGAATGCGCCTCCGTGTCAAAGGTCAGGTCGCCGACGGTCAGGACAGCTTTGGGCTTTTCCTCCGGCTTCAGGCGCTTGTACTGCGCAAGATTCGCCTTTACGCGCGCGACAAGTACGCTGGGAGAGAACGGCTTTTCGATATAATCGTCCGCACCGAAGCCGAGACCGCGTATCTTGTCCACGTCCTGCGTACGCGCAGTGACCATCAGGATGGGGATATCCAGCTTCTCGCGGAGCCGTTTGCATATGGAGAATCCGTCCATTCTGGGCAGCATCAGGTCGAGCAGCACAAGGTCATATCCTCCGCTCAGAGCCTTCTCAAGCCCCGTTATGCCGTTGTTCGCTATGTCGGCCTCGAAGCCGTCCAGCTCAAGATAATCGCGCTCGATCTCCGAAATTTCCTTGTCGTCCTCAATTATAAGTATCCTGCTCATTCTTTCGCCTCTTTCAACATAACGATAATACACAATCCACCGCCGACGCTCCTGCGCGACTCTACCGAGCCGCCCATCTGTTCCGCGGTCTTTTTCACGACCGCGAGCCCGAGCCCGCTGCCGTCTCCGCTGTGTTCGCGTGCGGGATCTGCGCGATAGAACAGGTCAAAGAGCTTCGGCAGCTGCTCATCGGGTACTCCCTTGCCGTCGTCGCTGAAGCTGAGTCTGACCATATCGCTGCATTTTTCCGCACGGATATCCACGCAGACTCTGTCCCTGCCGCTGTATTTTATGCTGTTGTCGATTATGTTCTTTGCGATGCGCCGCAGCTGCTCGCGGTCGGCCTCGGCGGTACATTCATCCGCAGAGACGTTCACATACGCCTTGTCGGAATAGTCCTCCGCAATCGCGCGCAGTTCCGCGCCGACGTCCACGGCCTCCATTTTCAGCGGAAGCTCGCTGAGGTCGAGTTTTGAAAACTCGAAGAGGCGGTTCACCATCGTCTCTATCTCCTGCTCCTTGCGGCATATCGTCTCAATATAGCGCTGCTGCATCTCCGGCTTCTGCGCCACGCCGTCGCGTATCGCCTCGCTGTATGCGCGGATGGAGGTAAGCGGGCTTTTCAGGTCGTGCGACATGCCGGCGATAAGCTCCTTGCGGCTCTGCTGGCGGCGCTGCTCATCGTCAAGCGCAGCCTTGAGCTTCGCTGCCATGAGGTCAACGGCGTCGCACGCGGCCTTGAATTCGTCGTTCCCGTCATAGGCGATCGGCTCGTCGAGGTTCCCGCCCTGTATGCGCTCCACTCCGGCCACAAGCTCGTCAAGCGGGGCGGAAATATGGCGGAACAGCGAGCGCGTCAGGAAAAAGTTCGTGAAGCATATCGTCAGCAGCAGAGCCATACCAACCGCTCCAAGATATGTCCAGATAAATATCTCAAGACTTGAAAACGTTGTCTCATACTGCTCAAGCGTCGCATGCATTTTCCAAAGAGTCAGTCCAAGCCGCGGCAGGTACTTTGTCTCCAAAGAAAACAACGCTATCCCCACGCCAAGAATGAGCAGCAGCGCTGCAATAAGGAGCGGAACAAGAAACATATATACGTTTGATCTGGTCAAACGCTGCTTTACCGTCATATCCATCACCTCATGCATATCATAGCATATATCTGCCGCTTATTATTAAAAACTTTTTTAAAAAGCCGCCCGAAAGCTATCGGACGGCTTTGCGATATTTACTTACCGAGGTATGCGCGCTTGACGTTTTCGTCCGCCAGAAGCTGCGCGCCGGTGCCGCTCAGGCCGATGCTGCCGGTCTCAAGGACATAAGCATAATCCGCGACCTTCAGCGCCATGTTCGCGTTCTGCTCGATGAGCAGGACCGTGATGCCCTGGCGGTTGATCTCACGGATGATCTCAAAGATCCCGCGCACGACGATCGGCGCGAGGCCGAGCGACGGTTCGTCCATCATGATGAGCTTCGGCTTGGCCATCAGCGCCCGGCCGACGGCCAGCATCTGCTGCTCGCCGCCCGAGAGCGTCCCGGCCTGCTGCCATTCGCGCTCCTTGAGGCGCGGGAACAGATCGTACACGCGGGCAAGATCGTCCGCGAGCGAGTCCTTGCGCAGGTATGCGCCGATGCGCAAATTCTCCGCCACGGTCAGGTTCGAAAAGACCCGGCGGCCCTCTGGCACGAGCGTGACGCCGCTCGAGACGATCTGGTCGGTCGATTTTCCCACCAGATTCGCACTGTCCAGCAGAATTTCGCCGGACTTCGGCCGGACCAGACCGGCGACAGCCTTCAGCGTCGTGGACTTGCCTGCGCCGTTCGAGCCGATGAGGGTGACGATCTTGCCTTCTTCGACGGTCAGGTCGATGCCCTTGACGGCCTCGATGCCGCCGTAGGAGACGACCAGATTCTTGATCTCCAGAATGTTACGCATCTTCGTCCACCCCCAGATACGCGTCGATGACGCGCTGATCGTTCTGAATTTCCGCCGGGACGCCCGCCGCGATCTGCTTGCCGAAGTCAATGACGTAGATCCGGTCGGAGATGTCCATGACGAGGTTCATGTGGTGCTCGATGAGGAAGATGGTCAGGCCGAATTCGTCGCGCACGCTGCGGATGAAGTTGGTCAGCTCGATCGTCTCCTGCGGGTTCATGCCGGCGGCAGGCTCGTCGAGCAGCAGCAGCTTGGGATCGGTCGCAAGGGCGCGGGCGATCTCCAGCTTGCGCTGCTGGCCGTAGGGCAGGTTGACGGCGATCATGTCGCGCTGCTCCCAGATGCCCATGATCTTCAATAGCTCCTCAGTCTTTTCGCGCAGAGCCTTTTCCTGGTAATAGTACTTCGTCAGCCATTTGGGACCGACCTTGAGGCGCCAGAGCGACTGGAAGATGTTGTAATCCGCCTCCGCGTGGCACGCGGTGAGAACGTTGTTGTAGACCGTTTCGCTCTTGAACAGGCGGATGTTCTGGAACGTGCGCGCCATGCCGAGCTTGGTGATCCGGTCGGGCGTAGGGTCGAGCACGGGCATCTGAACGAATTTCCCAGCCTCCTTGCCCTTGTAATTCTGCTTCATCTTGCCCTGCGGATGGTTGCGGACGATCGGCTCGCCCATGAAGCTGACCTGACCGTTCGTCGGCTCATACACGCCGGTGATGGTGTTGAACGCGGTGGTCTTGCCCGCGCCGTTGGGACCGATGAGCGCGACGATCTCGCCCTCGTTGACCTCAAGGCTCAGGTTGTCGACGGCGACGACGCCGCCGAACTGCATCGTAATATTGTCGAGACGCAGAACGTTTTGGCTCATTTCTCGCCGCCTCCCTTCTTTGTATGACGGCGCAGGAGATCGGGCAGCTCCTTATCGCCCATGATGCCCTTGCGGAAGAAGAGCACCACGATCATGATAACGACCGAGAACACGACCATGCGGAAGCCCGTGCGCAGCAGCGGTACCTTGAACGCGCCGATATATGTCTCGTTGTCCAAAAACCGCAGCCACCACTCCGAGCATGCAATAAACAGGAACGAGCCGATGCAGCTGCCGGAGATGGAGCCGATGCCGCCGATGACGACGATGAGCAGGATCTCATACGTCATGGCGGATTTGAATGTATTGGCCTGCACCGTGGTCTGGTACATGGCGAGCAGCGCGCCGGAAATGCCTGCGAAGAAGGACGAGATTGTAAACGCCATGCGCTTGTGATGGGCAAGGTTGATGCCCATGGCCTCGGCGGCGATCTCGTCGTCGCGGATGGCCTTGAACGCGCGGCCATAGGTCGAGTTGATGAGCAGCACGACAACGGCAATGCAGATGCCGACGATCACGAACGGCATGAATGTATCCGTAAAATATGGGAAGCCGCGCAGCAGCTGCGAGCCGTTGGTAATGGGCGCGAACGCCTCCAGCTGAACGAGCGCGCGGATAATTTCGGCAAAGCCGAGCGTGGCGATGGCCAGATAGTCGCTTTTGAGTTTCAGAACGGGCAGGCCGATCAGATACGCCAGCACGGCGGCCAGAAAGCCTGCCAGCAGCAAGGACACGAATACGCCGAGAACCGTACCTGCCGTATTGCCGAGCACGTTTTGAAGCGTTTCGGTCAGGGAGAACTTGAGCAGCGGGTCATAATACTGATATACGGTAGACCGGATGCCGCTCGAGATATTGAGGACGGCGAATGTATATGCACCAACCAGCATGAAGCCTGCCTGCCCGAGCGAGAACAGGCCTGTGAAGCCGTTCAGGAGGTTCATGGATACGGCGACAAGGGAGTAGATCGCGCCCTTGCGCAGAACCGTCGTGAGCATGATGGGGATGCCGGGAATGCGGTCAAGCAGGAACGCCAGCAGATAGATAAGCGCAAGACCTGCGATGGTCAGAACGGTCTGCAAAGAGAGGCCTTTTTTCTTTTCCATATGCTCCTCCTCAGACTTTCTCTGTCAGCTTTTCACCGAACAGGCCCGTCGGCTTGACGACGAGAATGATGATGAGCAGCGCAAACGTGAACGCATCGGAGAAGGCCGTCAGCTTCATGCCTTTGAGCAGATTCTCGCAGATGCCGATGATGAACGCGCCGATGACCGCGCCGGGGA
>ERZ779869.2252-NODE-2252-length-16245-cov-4.399074_pt1 | contig 16245 bp, 8 predicted proteins | sample MGYA00511557_ERZ779869 | MGnify/ENA primary metagenome ERZ779869 (study PRJEB29588, sample SAMEA2154620) | human gut metagenome | biome: human gut; feature: human-associated habitat; material: faeces | place: Denmark | collected 2008/2010 ...
CGTCACGGCATACGCCGTGCCACCTCCCTTTACACAAGGGAGGCTAACGTATCCAGCCGTATTTGCGGTTGTGGGGCAAATTTGCAAATATCGGAAGTTTCAGTGTGATTACAGACACGCCAGAAACATACCCATATTGAGCTGTGCAAGCAAACGGCTTTGCCGGCGGTTATGACTACTTTCATTTTATATCATTTTTCCGGTGTGCGTATATTTCTGTCCGGTTCAAGTGAGCACTGGATATCCACCGTGCCGTCCGGCTTTACAAACGGAGATGCGGTATCGTTTTCGTACTTTACCCTGTCCTCCTCACACCGGAAGTCCGGGATCTCGTACATTCTGCCGTTTTCAAGGCAGCTCCGCCATCCGAGTATCCCGCACGACGCCATCGCCGTGGCGCGATAAACGTCAAAGAACGGTTCGCGCTTGCCAAGCAGCACCTCGACAAATTCGCGGCAGACGTAATAATCCCCGCCCGAATGACCGCACTTTGCCGCCTTATCTCCGTCATACGGGAAGGTCGGCGCATACACGGAATCACGCGGACTGCCCTCCGGTGTGTTGTATGAGTTGAAGCCGACACGTATGCGGCTACCGTCAAATCTTACAGTCTCAACATCCCCCTCAGTGCATACGATCCTGTACCAGCTCCCGTGCGCGCCTACCGCGCCCCAGCCGCAGAAGGAAAAGACCGAGCCGTCCGACATTTTGCAGGTCATCTGAGCATACGGGTCATTCCGCGCATATGTTCCGACCCCGACCTCCGGACGCTCCACAGCCTGAGCCGATATGTAAAGCGGCATGGCCTCCGTTGCATACATAATAGGTCCGACCGAATGAGTATTGTAGTACGTCGGCGGAATGTGGTTGCGCCAGTGTTCGGGAGTCGGCGCGTATCTCAGTCTCTCCGCCGTTGACATCGGGTGAATATACTCGCCCTCACCGTGCACCGCTCTGCCCAGTATCCCGCTCTGATACACTCTACGCATTTCCTGACACGGCGCGGAATAGGGATAGTTTTCTATCAGCATATATTTTGCCCCGAGCTTTTCAGCCGCCTCGACCGCGCGCACAAGCTCAACGCCCTCCGCCATTGTGCAGTTGGAGGCGCACTCAGACAGCACCGATATCCCCTTTGCAAGCAGGCGTATTGCGTATCTCTGATGCTCGCAGTAATAGTTTGCAAGCACGCAGGCGTCCATGTCGTGCAAAATGAATTTCTCAAAATCCTCGTATACTCCCGCACCTTCGGAAATGTACGGCTTGATCTTTTCAAGCTGCTTGGGGTCGCGGTCACACACCGCAACTATATCGGCTCCTGCCAGCTTGAGACACGCCGCCAGCATGGTTCCCCGCCAGCAGCCGAACACACCTATTTTCGGTCTTCTTTCCTCGCTCATATCCGCTGATTCCTTTCGTTTTATCCCGCGCACGCAGGTTTTTTGTATTGAAATTATAATTACTGCCTGTTCATTTGTCAACAGTATTTTTGATCGTTTTAATCACTTTTACTGTTAAGTTTTCGCGAACCGTTTTTGTGCCTGTGCTAATACTATAAACGTGCGCCTCGCCATATATAGGTACGGTCAAAGACAGTTCGATAGCCGCTTTTTATTTGATGAAGCAGGCGCAAAGAAAAAGCTTCGCAAAAAGAAAGCCTCATGAGGGGATTTCGCTGACTGCGGGCGGCGACAAGGGCTATGCGACCTCAAGCCTTTTGAAAAAAGCTTGAGAAACCTTTTACTTTTACCTGCCCGCGCAGGCTTTCCGACAGCCAATGGGGGCTGCCGCAAGCGGCAACCCCCATATGCGGTATAAATGCCGCAGGTGAAATATTTGTTTTTGCGGTATCAGTCCGCGGTGAGTCCCGAACGCTCGATGCCCTGTACCAGGAAGCGCTGGCAGAACAGGTACATGATAACAAGCGGGAAGATTATCACAAGACCGCAGGTGTTGCGTATCGCGGAGTAATACAAGTTCTGTCCGGCGTAGTTCGTCTCAAGCACCCTCGGAATTTCAACCATATCCGGCATAAGCCTGATCTTTGTGTTCGTAAAGAACAGATTGGTATAGAAATCGTCGGTCCACTGCCATGAGAATGCAAACAGGAAAACTGTGATCATCATCGGAATAGACAGCGGGAGAATGATCTGAAGGAAAGTGCGGAAAACGCCCGAACCGTCGATGTAAGCTGATTCTTCAAGCTCATCAGGCACGCCGCGGAAGAACTGACGCATCATGAAGATGTAAAGTCCGTTCTTGAAGCCGAGACCTGTCAGAGACATGATGATAAGCGGCCAGAAGGAGTTATTGAGGTTCATAGCACCGCTTTCAATGATACTCTTGATGAAGGCGTTCTTGGAGGTCTCCGGGAAGATGTTGATCATCGAAAGAATGTTGTTCAGCCATTCAATGTTGCCTACAGTAGCGTGACCGGAAAGCAGATGGGTAATGCCCAGCACGTCAAAGAAGCGGAACTTCATGAAGAGCGAAAGCTGAAGGGTCGGGTGCGGAACTATCATCGTCAGCATGACGGCGAGGAACACGTACTTTGAGCCTCTGAATTTGAATTTTGCAAATCCGTAACCGATGAGGGTACATATAAATGTCTGGATAAGTGCCGTAGAAGCTGAAAGCAACAGTGTGTTTCCGAATGCTTCCCAATAATCGTTGGCAAGTATCGCCCGGTAAGTGTCAAGCGTGAAGTGCATGGGTATAAGCCTTACTCTTACGTCGACAAAATCCTCAGGCGCCATGACCGAACCGGAAATCATTGAGAAGAAGGGGTAAAGCACGATGTAGGAAATACCGATAAGCAGGACAAGACGGAAAATATACCATACGACCTTTCCGACGAAAGCACCGTTGATGAATTTTGCCTTAAGTCTGTCCTTAAGCGGAGTTCTTTCAAACTCTACTTTTATCTTGTTCTTGGATTCCTTTTTTATACGCGGAGATTCCTGTACGTTATTCATTTGTACTTACCTCCTCTCAGTCTTTCTTCTGGTAGAAGACGACACCGGAGAATATCGCGGCGACAACTCCTACTATCAGCATAACAATGAGGAAGTATATCCACGACATTGCGGAGCTGATAACGTTACCGTTTGTTTGTGTGTACTTTGCTGCAATGAACTTCATAACCGTGTTGGAGTCGGTCGTGAACGAGTCTATGATCGTATAAACAGCGTTGACAAGTATCATCGGGCTTATCATCGGGAAAGTTATCTTCCAGAAGGTCTCCCAGCTTGAGGCACCGTCTATCTGGCAGGACTCATAAATTGCAGGGGAAATGGACTGAAGTCCGGCAAGGAATATAAGCATCTGAACGCCGGAACGGTTTACGATATCGTAGATGTTGTTGATTGCAGATACAACATAATCGACTATTTCGGTACCGACCTTCATATTTGAGAACAGATACTCAATGTCTATTGCCGAAACCAGCTCAGCCGTGGTGCTCTGTCCGGAGTTGCTGATACTGTCTGTCTCCTCTCCGTATTCAGCCATGATATTCTGCGCGTTTATTGACTCCATAAGACCGGTTGAAAGGATAACGGGTATGAAGAATATCGCACGGAATACCGCACGTCCCGCCATCTTCTGGTTCAGAAGTACCGCCATGAAGAGCGAGAAAATGATGATCGCGGGAATATCGAACAGAAGCTCCTGAATACCAACAAGCAGGGTCTGCGCGAACTTGGGGTCGTTGATAAGTGCCTCTTCATAGTTCTGCCAGCCTACGAACTCTGTAACAAGTCCGCCGCCTGCCTGTACGCTGATGCGCTGGAAGCTGTACTTGATAGAGTCGAAAATTACGGGCAGATAGATCAGTACAAAGCCGATCACGAAGGGCAGGACAAACAGCCAGCCCGACCGCGCCTTGCGCCTGTCAAGAGAGGCAATGCGGCGTTTCTTCGGCTGCTTGGCGCCGGCGCCCTTGGTGCTAACAGTATTTTTAAGTTGAATATCGTTTGTCACTTAAAGCACCTCTCTTTCAATCATTTGCAGTGAAGTAAACGCTGTTACCGTCGGGCGTTACCTTTACGCCGCCGTTGCGGGCGATCGTGTAGGTGGTGCCGTCAAGCACTACGGTCACATCAAAGAAGTTGTAGTTAAGAATGAAGAATGTTCCATTCTCGTATGTTACCTTGACGATGTTGCCGCCGTCATCGGTATACTTGGTGTACTTGTACTCGCCGTCATCCTCTTCGTCAGAAGTATCGGGAGTGGTATCCGGAGTTGTGGGATCGGTTGAGATCGCCGGCAGCTCGGGGATCTTCTCAACGATCTCGGAGGCGATATCATAGCACTGGGCAACAATATCACGTGCAAGCAGGAACAGCTTATCTGCTTCTGCAGCCAGCTTTGCGGACTCGTCCTTGGCATACTGAACGTCTGCCTTGAACCCGGCGGAATACTGTGCATCGGGAAGGAGAACCTCTGCCGCATATGCCGCGTTGTCGGCTGCGGTGAGAGCGGAACGTCTCTGGTTCTCGATCTTCTTGATGATACTGTTGATGGTCGTTACCTGACCGCTTGCTTTGCGCTTTGCAGTGCTCTGAGCAGTGGTGGCGTTGCGGTAAGCCGTGGCAGCGTCGGTCTTTGCCTTCTTCGCCGCGTCATCAGCCTGCTTGGCGTTGTTGTACTCGGCATCGGCGGCGAGGAATACGGCGTTATCAGCGTCATACTGAGCCTTGCCGGCACTTGCTTCTACCGCCGCCTTGGCATTATTGAGAGCTGCAAGTCTGGTGTCAACAGTTGTCTTCTGGGTTGCGTAGCTGTAAACCACAGATGCGATCTTGGTGTCCTTGTTCTTGAGCGCGGTGTAAGCGTCGTTGCTGGCGGTAGCCGCGTCAGTGTACTTCTGGTTAGCTGCTGCGTAAGCATCGGGATTGGCGTTCTTGTCGATAGCGTCTCTTGCTTCCTTGGCGGCTGTCATTGCAGCGTATGCGGTCTCAAAGGCTGCCTTCAGGCTGAGAGCCTCGGCGTCAGCAGTGGCAAGAGCCTCGTCGAGCGCGGTCTTGCGGGTCACAAGTGTCGCCTCAGCCGCATCATAGCTGGTCTGAGCAGAGTTCATTGTTGCAACGAGCTTGGCGTGAGCTGCATTTTCGGAAGAATCAAGCGCCGCTTTTGCAGCAGTGCGCAGTGCAGTCTTTTCGGCAAGCACCTTGGCAGTTTCCACAGCGTCGTTTGTAGTGGTTTCGACCAGAGCCGCATAGGTATCGATATCGGCAGTTGCCTGCTTGTAGTCGGCGACATACTGCTTGATAGTGTCAAGCTGGTCGAAAAGTCCGCGGTCTGTACGTCCGGTGGTGGGATCGATCACCGCACCCGTCCCGTAGTAGCTGTTGCTGATGGTTGTAAGCGCATTCTGTGCGGTAGTTACGGAATCAATACGTCCGGAGAGTGCTTTCTTGCGAAGCTCCTCGGCAAGCTTTGCTTCCGCAGCCTCTTTTTCAGCCTGCGCGGCTTCCTCAAGAGCCTTGAGATCGGCTTCGATCTCATCTGCATCGGGAACACGTTCACCGATCAGGAATTCGTGACCGACGATCTGAAGGAGCTGCAGGTCACGTGTCAGCTCGTTGAGCTTGGTGTAATACTTTACAATGTCGTCCTTGAGAATGTCATAACGCACCGAGTAATACTGGCTAAGGTTTCTGTCTTCCTTCAGCTTTTCATAGTTCTGATAGCAGAGCGTGAAGTTGATGCTTGCGCCGTTTTCGATCGCCTTCAGGAAGCTGTAACCGATGTTACCGTCCATATTGATAGGCGAACCGGACATCTGCACATAGCTGTGAAGCACAACACCAATGAAGGGCACTGCATTGCTGGATTTGTTGAAACGGCTGGAATCCAGCGGTACATTCATAATGTAGTCAATGTACTTCCAGGTGTACGCGTTTGCTCCGTCTGTCATGACTTCATCGAAGTCCTCGGACATGGTCTTGAACAGATCTACCGTGAACTCCTCGGAGTCTGCGCGGTGGTAAGGCTCATCCTCATCGAAGTCGGAGTTGAGGTCCGTTCCGAGAGTTGCGACCGAAATACCGCTCTTGCAGCCTTCCGGATAATACTTGAGCAGGTTCTCTGAGAGCTTGTTGTAGAAATGAGTGAAATACGCGGGAGATATTGCAAGCTCGTAGCGACCTACATAAGTCTGCATTGTGGCGCTGTAATATCTCTTTGAGGTGTACTGGTCGTTTATGGTTCTGACGGCGTGCTTCTTGAGAGACAGTCCGTCAAACAGCGTATCGGTTTCACCGCTTGCGTAAACAAAGTCGAAGTCCGGGAAGATGCCGAAGCCTTTTTCGTTGGCGTACTTGACAAGCTCCTCGTATCCGTCTTTGCCGCCGACCGATTTTTCCCACTTAAGATTGTACGGCACCTGGCTGTACATACCGCCGTTTGCAAAACCGGTAAGTCTGAATTTGATGTTTGTGATCCCGCTTTCCGCAAGATCGTCGTATATAGTCTTTATATCCTCGAAAGTGGTAAGCGGGGTCATTACATTGACCGGAACTGAAAGGATCTTCTCAACGGTCTCAATAGTTCCGAATGTCTGCAGGTAAAGCGGGATATCCTCGTTTACATCCGCCTCGGTGAGCTTTGTCAGGTCGCCCTTTGATACAAGATAATCGCGGTAAGCCTGAGCCATACCCATCCAGGTGGGAGCATAATAGTCGGTGATTCCCTTTTCCTCGGCGATCTTCTCGTCGGTCAGCATGATGTAACGGATCTTGTAGTTTCCGACGTATTTACGGGAGGAAACGACCGTCCACTGTGCGTTTGAACCGACTGAGATGATGTTTGCAAGGTTCATGTTGTCACGCGGTCTGGGATAGAACTGCATTTCAACATAGTTGTACTTGTGGACGCCGCTTGTGTGGTTGGTCGAGAGAGTGGCAAGAGAGTCGCCTTCCTCGATTATAGCCACAAATCCGCGATCCTCTTTGTAAACGGATTCCACATCCTCGTATACGGCGGGAGTGACAACTTTTCCGTCTGCGTCATATTCCGCCTCGCTGACAAGCTGCTTGTCTGTGCGTGTCTCGTGGTAGTTGGACACGATACCGAAAACGGGATATCTGATGACCTCGGTGTGACCGCCCGTTATCTCGTGGTAAGCATAGTCCTGACCGTAAACCTTACCGCTGACGATAGTTGAGCCTTTGTTTACCAGCTCCTCGTGACGGAACAGTGTTCCCGAACCGTCGGGGAAGAAGTTGTAGCCTGTAAAGGTATCGGTCTTGTCGTCAAGGTAGTAGTTTGCGCCTGCGCCCATGAAGGGGAGAACGCTGATGTAGGTCAGCTGATAAAGTGACTCGGTGAAACGCAGACCGTTTACCGGAACTCTTACGGACATGCCCCATTCGTCAAGCGTGTACTCAAGCGCGAGCTTGAACAGAGCCGGAGCCTTGTCGCCTTCGCTGTCATATTCGGCGTCCGCATGGTCCTTATCAAGCTCCTCGTAGGTGTACTGAGGAACATAGGTCTTGATAAGAGTTTCTATCTGCATTGTCTCAGTGAGGGTGGCGTCGGGAGTGAAAACGTAAATGGCGTGCTCCTTGCAGATCGGATAGAGCAGTATCATTTCGTTTTTCAGCGTCTCGGTCTCAGCCTCGTTGATGTCATAGCGGTCATAGTGCGCTCTGAGCTTGTTGAACATGAACCAGCTGCTGTTACCGGATTCGGTGATGATCTTGGTGTACATCGACTCATGGTAATAGTCGCGCCAGTTTACTTCTCTGACCAGTATCGGCTCGGCAAGCTCCATTCCGGTTTCCTTGGAGTAGTACTTACCGTCCCGTTCGTAGCAGAGGTTTTCATTGATAACGCCCTTTTCCGCAAGCTCACGGGACTCGGCGTTTATTTCCGCAGCGTAAACGTCAAGGATGTTTTCCTCAAATCTTTCCTTGAGTATGCGCTTGGGAACCAGCATACGGTTTTCTTCACGTCCGATCGTGTATTCGACGCGGATACCGTTTTTGATATTTTTGAACTTGATCTGTCCGCGGGAGGCAGCCTCCTCAAAGCTGTACATGAACTTTTCGGTATCGTTGTCCTTGTACTTGACAACGATCTGAGAAAGCAGCTGCTTTTTGACGGAATCTGAACCCGATGTCGCAACATCGTAGGGGTTGGAGAACAGGATCTGTCCGGACGCCGTGTTCTTTGTGGCAACCTCACCGGTAAAGGTGTCTACCCAAAGCTGGTATCCGTTCTTTTCATACATAAGATCCATCTCCGCGAGCTTTTCCTCAGCGGATTCGAATTTAGTTGTGAGATATTGTGCAAGTGTTGCCTCGTAATCTATCTCATCGGTTTCCTTCTTGGTCTGTTCGTCGATTTCGTAGACGGGGGTAATCTTTTTTGCGGATATACCTATCGTCAGCGTACCGAGCAGTAACACAACAGTCAAGAGTGCCGCTAAAATTCTTTTCATATTAATCTTAATCTCCTCCTGTTTGTTATAGACGGTAGTTGATCTCGATGATGATATTGGAAACAAAGCTGATTATCTTTCCGAGCAGCGTGGTAAAGAGAATACCTATGAACATGATGAACGCCATACCAACTATGGTGCCCAGAGAGGTAATGAAGTTTTTACCCAGCGAATAATCGTGAGTGACCATCATTCCGCAGAAGATGAGCATTCCCGTCCAGATAAACGCGATCGTTCCGATGAAGCTGACGATGTCAAGCTCGGCAACGGTCGCAAAGTTGGAATAGATAGTGGCGGGAATCACAAGAAGTATCAGCGGCAGCAGAGAGTAAGAGCAGGCAACGAATATATCCTTGAAGCTGCCCTCGCCGTCGAACAGTGTTGTAAGACACCAGTTTGCCGTGACCCAGAGCATAAGGGGCACGATAACGCTTATCGCCTGTGACACTATCGTGGTGTAGCTTCCGCGCGGGTTGACAAGATAGCCCGAGCCGATCTCCTGATAGAAGAAGGTAAGCACGGTCAGCAGGACGTACACAAGCGACGCACGCAGCGAACCGCGTTTTTCGTGCTTGAGGTCCCAGAAACCGTCAAAGGGGTGGAAGATGAGGTGGAAGCCAAATATAAGCTCCTCCCAGAAGGTTCTCTTGCCTCCTGCTGTGGAAACGCGCTTATTCAGCTTTCCGGCGTATCTGAAGAAGAGTACGACCGCTGCGATGATAACGCCTGCGATTACGGGAACAAGCAGAACGTACTTGGCGATCCATGCCTTACGGATCTCCTTGTAGGCGTCCGACCAGTTGTCCTTGTCGTATGCTGCCTCAAAATACTTGAGAGCGTTTTCGTAGTCACCGTTACGTGAGTAAGCCTGACCTATACCGATGTAAGCGGTGTCAAAGTTGGAGTTTCTCTTGAGTATCTCGGTCCAGTCGTCGATGGCACGGTCAAACTGACGCTCGTTCTGGTTTTTCAGAGCGTTTATCAGAATATCGCCGTACTCTGTGCGCTGGAAGACTGTAAAGTTCTTCTGTGTTTTGTCAAGCACCAGCATTGTTCCGTCGCTCTTGTAGACAACAGCGGCGATCTTTTGCATATTACCGAGCTGGTTACCCGTGTCGCCGAATGCAAACAGCAGATTACCGTTGAAGTCGTAGGTAAATACTCTGCTTCGCTTTTCGTCGATTATCGTCCATGTCTTCTCAGGTCCGACGGCAACGTCGACTATCTTTGAAGGACCGGTGGTCGAACCGTCAGTGCTTGAGGTACCGACCTGAACTTCACCGGAAGGCGGATAAAAACCGTTACGCTTCATAACCTCGGTACCCGAGTTATTGAGCAGCTTTACCGGCGCGTAGTCACCGCTTTTGGACTTGTTCTTTATCGCGTTCTGCTGAGCCTTCGCATCAAGCGAGGAGGTCGTGACATAGATCAGCTTGTCGCGTATCGCGATATTATTATATTCGGTAGGAATATAAGACTCGGTCTGCGCGCGCGCGGCGTCGGACATTATCTTTCTCCACACCTTATCCCAGGCGGAGATCGAAACCTTCTGAGCACCGATGATGCTTATGAAATCACCGGTATCAGACATTACGATGATACCCTGATAGGTGGTGGAGGATACAACGTACAGACGGTTGTAATCGTCAACGGCAAGAGCCACCGGCTTGTAGACGGAATCGTCTTCAAGGATCTCGTCCTCAGGCTCGGGGATTATCGCAAGGAAATTACCGTCGCGGTCAAACGTGACTATACGGTTGGCATCGGTATCGCACACAAATATGCGATCCTTGGTCACATACACGCCCGAGGGGTTGGTGAACTTATCGGGAACACCCTGCTCGTTGGTGAAGTCCGAAATAATGAACTTCAGCTTATAGTATCTGTCGCATACAACTATGCGGTTGTTTGCTGCATCGGCGATGTAGATGTTATCCTCATCATCGACGAACAGATCGCGCGGGTCGTCCAGCGTCTTTTTGGAATCAAGTCCTATATAGGCGGAGTCGACCGTCATCACCGGAGTGTATGCATCCGGTGAGTAAAGCGGAAATCCGGAGGAGGAGTAGGTGTAGGTCTGATATGACTTGACCGCTCCCGCGGGAACCGCAAACAGTGTTATCAGTGCGACAAGGAGAGCCGCAGCCGATATGTATCGTCTCTTTTTATTCATTGACTGCCTCCTTAGTCTTTCATACCGCTCGAACCCATCGTTTCAATGATGTTCGACTGTGTAATAATGAATACCATGATAGGTACAAGCATCATAATAACCGTTGCCGCAGCGCTGGCGCCTGCACGCTTGATACCGCCGGCGGTTATCTGACCGATAGCGTAGTTAAAGGACTTGAGCTGTTCGGAGTGGATATAGACCGATGCACCGGCGTTCCACAGATCCTGGAAGCAGTAAACTATAAGCGTCAGCCATGCGGGCTTGACCATAGGCATTGCGATCAGCCAGAAGGAGCGGAACTCGCCCGCGCCGTCAAGACGCGCCGATTCAAGCACCGAGTCGTTGACGTGGGTATCCATGAACTGCTTCATGAGGTAGAGTCCCAGTGTAGCTCCCCATGCGGGAACTATCTTTGCCCAGTAGGTATCAATCATACCGAGGATACTCATAGTCAGGAAGTTCGCAACAGCGGTAACTGTTTTGTGGAACATCAGAGAGGTCCTTACCGACTTGAACATCATCTTGCCGCCGGGGAATTTGATCTTTGCCATGGCGTATGCTGCAAGGGATGCAAAGAACAGGTTTCCGAGCGTACCGGCAACAGACACGAATACCGTGTTGAATATGTAGCGGGAGAAGGGGACCCAGGAGTCGTTCATCAGTGTGAACAGATCCTTGTAGTTTGAAAACGTCGGTCTGATAACGTAAAATCTCGGCGGGAACATCCACAGCTCATCAAGAGGCTTGAAGGACTGTATAACGACGTAATACATCGGGAGGAACATGAAGATACCGAGCAGCGTGAGCATCACGGTGATGCCGAAGTCGCCTCCGACCGAACGGTTAAGAACGACTTTATGTTTTCTTGTTCTCAGTTTTGCCATCTTACTGTCCCACCTTTGAAATCATTTTCTTGACCAACATGTTGGCTCCTATCATTATAAGGAAGAGCACCACGGCTATGGCCGACGAATATCCCGTTTCAAAACGGGCGCCGCCGTAGTCGTTAAGGTGATGCACGATGGTCCACGCACAATAGTCAACCGATGGGTTGCCGCAAAGTGCGTCAACAACGCCGCCAAAGCCGAAGGACTGGGTTATCGACATGATAGCACCGAACATCAGCTGCGGCTTCATGGACGGAAGGGTTACATACCAAAGCTCCTGCCATCTGTTGCGGACACCGTCAACTGCCGCCGCTTCGTAAAGCGAGTGGTCAACGCCCTGAAGACCGGCTATGAAGGACAGGAACGATGTACCAAGGGACGTCCAGAGGGCGACCACGATACAAAGCGGCATTACATATTTTTTGTCCTCAAAGAACTGAATTGCTTCGGTAGTAATGCCAAGGTCAAGCAGAACGGCGTTCGCCCAGCCGTATGAGTCTCCGGAGAACAGTGTACCCCAGATAAGATAGACCTGACCGGAGATCGAGGGAGCGTAGAATACCAGTGTTACCACCGCACGGATCTTGGGCGGCAGCTCGTTGATGAACCACGCAACGAACAGCGACATAAGGTATGACGCCGGTCCGACGATCACAGCGAATATAAATGTGTTCTTGCAGGCGATAAGGAAGATATCGTCATCAAGGAAAAGGCGGATATAGTTATCGAAGAATACGAAGTTGGGCATCTGCAGAATGTTGAAGTCGGTAAAACTGACAACTATCGAAAGCAGAACCGGTACAACGGTGAACAGAGTGAAGACTATCATGAAGGGGGCAACCATGACGTAAGCCGCCCAGTTGCGCTTCATTTCCTTCCATGTCCACGCCGCACGGCTCATATCTTTTCTGGCGACAGCCTTTTTCGGCGCTTCCTTTGCAGCCTGCGCTTTTTGCAGTGACATGTGCTGTTTTCTCCTTACTTAGAATTTGTTTTGCGCGACGGTCTTAATATATCGTCGTTCCGGAAGTGGCGGGGTAGGAGGACTGATAAGACTTCAGCGCGTTGGCACATTCAGAAACCTTCTTGGCGATATCGCCGAAGAGGTTTGCATCAGCAGCGCCGAGAGCTTCACCGGCGGCACGGAGTGCGTCGATGTACTCATCCTCGCAGTAGGTAGAGTAGGTGGGGATATCCTCCATCGCCTTCTTCAGCGCGTCGATCTGCGCAGTGTAAGCGGAAGCGGAAGAACCGAGAGCATCAAGCGCCTCGTATATCTGATCGCGACGCAGCGATGCAAGCGTCTGACCTACCTCAAGAGTGGGAAGTCCGAACTCCGATCTCTTACGGGTAATTTCCTTGTTGATCGTCGTAATGTAGCTGAGCAGCTCGGTTACGGCGTCGGCATTATCGTTGTAGACCGCAAGGAAAGCAAACTTGGTGTAACGACCGATAATGTATGCTCCGGGATAGTTGGGAATGGAAGCGAGGTTTGTGAACTGAGCGTTGAGGTTTTCAAACTCCTCACGTGTCCAGGGCATTGATTCAAGCGCCTGAACGTTCGCGGTGGCGTATTTCGCAGAGTCGCCCATGATAGCAACCATTTCGTTTGAATAGTCTATCTGGCACTGTGCGCCGACATGCCACTTCATGAATTCCCATGCATCCTCTTTCTTGTCGCAGCTGCTTATCATAACGATCGCGTTTACAGAGGAAACCGAAACGTTGTTGATAGTGCCGTCTTCACGCTCGAAGCCGGGCAGGGGCAGGAACTGCCACTTACCGCGAAGCTCGGTCGCAAATACGATCAGCTGGTTGTAGGTGCCGTTGTAGGATGCGATACCTATCGGCATCTCACCGGTACGGAAGCGGTTTGCGAAGTCGTATTTATAGGGGAAGGAGTACATCTTGAACAGGTTGCACATCTGCTCAAAGGAGTCAAGAGCCAGGTTGGAGTCAAGATTGATCCTCATACCTTCATCGGCAAAGAGCGTGCCGCCCATCTGGTAAAGGAAGATCTTGTAGTCATTGCTCATAGCAATGGTCATGTTGTTCTGCTGCAGCTTGATAACGGCGGAAAGAACATCTTCCCAGGTCTTGGGGATCTCAATGTCAAGCTCGGCAAGAATGTCGGTGCGCAGGAACATCATCGGGAAGTTCTGCTCCTCGGGCAGACCGTAGCAGTGGTTCACGCCGTCGGCGTCGGCAAGCTCAAGAACGAACATTGCCGCCTCGGTGAACTGCTGATTCGGGTCGCCGGGTGTGGTGTTAGTGACCTCCTCGAAGCCCTTGTAGGTGCTTATGTCCTCAAGCGCTCCGCGGATAGCGTAGTTGATAACGCTGTCATCGCCCAGACCGATGTAAACATCAGGTCCCATGCCTGCCAGAATTGAAGGAAGCAGCGTGCCTCCGGCGACCAGCTTAAGGTCTACGGAAATTCCGGTAACGGGAGTGAAGTCGTTGTTGATAAGGTTACGGATGACCTGAGACTGGTCACGACCCTTTGCAAGCCAGACCTCGACTGAGCCTTCGGAGGTGACCTCGGTAGCACCCATGCGGTTGTAGTTACGCAGGAAGCTCTGAATGAAGCTCGAGAACTCGTGGGCGAATGACTGGAAGAAGTTTGCCTTTGCAACCGGTCTTTCAGCGTCAACGCTCTGGATGTAGATGACGTCCAGCTTCAGCGGCTGGGGCTTTGCGTCGTTGAGCCATGTACCGAGCGAACCGATACGGCTCTTCAGCTCGGTAAGGTTTCTTGCTATCTCATCCTCGGGGTCGCTTCCCATACGGGCAAGCAGCCACGCGGCGCGCTCAAGCGTTGCAACATTGGAGCTCTTGATGCCGGCGAGCGACGTCAGCTCGGATGCCACGCTGTAAAGGTTGCGGGATTCAAGAATGATATGAGCCACGGTTTCGGGCATGACGTCAAGGAAGTTGTAGTCACGGTTGGCGTCAGGATCGGCTCCGGTCAGCTTCATTATAGAGAGGTATGCGTCGTTGATAATGGCGAGCGAAGTGTTGACCTGACGGACAATGTCGCCCATAGTGCCGAGAGAGACCTCAAGCTCGATGGTGTATTCAATACCGGCGGCAAAGTACATCTCGATGTCGGTGTAGAGCATTTCTTCCTTGCCCTTTGCATTGACGCCGTAATTGCCGAAGCGCAGAGCCTCAGTCTGCCAATCGGTGCTGTAATTGAATCTCAGCTCATTTGCCTCCTTGAAGGGAACGCCGTTGTAATAGCCGAGATCGCCCTCTTTGAGTCCCTCACCGCTGTAAACGGAAAGGATACGGGAGGAATACATACCGTCGTTGATGTTCTGCATAAAGCGGGTGATTATCGAATACATACCGCTGCTGTTCACGGTAAAGGTATATCTTACCCACTGACCGGGCGTCTGCCACTTGTCACCGCCGATGGTGTTAAGCACAGTGCGCGAGGTATCAGAGGGGCTGCTTACCGCAGAGGCGCGGTCCTCGATAGGATATATCGTTGAGCTGGAGGTCCTGTAAGGGATCTCAGCTTCCAGCTTTACAACATCCGTACCCTTGGGCTGACCCTCGTACTGCTTGAGGTATTCCTCATAAGTAGGAAGATCATCAACCGGGAAAAGGGTGATGGTCTTTATAGCCATAGGCTCGTTGACCGCTTCAAGGGTAATGGTGTTCTCGCCCTCATTGAATATAAATTCGAAGGGCTCGGTATAGAAGCCGTCAACGTCGCGCAGCTCATAGGTCCTCCATTCGGGATCCTGCTTCATCGTTGCGCGCAGCTCATTTTTGTCGATATCAAGCTTAAAGGGGCGGGTAACGCCGCTCTTGATATCCTCGATGCTCATACCGTTTATGGTTGCTTCATCATAAACCGTAGACCATACCTTTGAGAAGGTTATGTAGTATGCCTCGGAGAAAGGTACCTTATTATTAATAAGGAAGGTACGCTGGATCGACGTCGATTTTCCTTCGACGGGATAATACTCAATAGCGATACCGTACTTTGCAGTCTTGGGAACATTGAAACGATATACTACCGAACCGCTGTCGGGAGTATAAAGCGACTCAACACCGTCGTATGTCTCCTTGCTGACCGCAGCGTCAGTTTCGGTCTTGTCGTAGTCAAGACCATTGATAACTATTTCGCTTTCGGCACGCGGATACAACGTTTCATCCGAATGTTTTTCGGTGTATTCGTCATAACTTGAGGCGTTCAGCAGCCTCTTGACGTCGTCAAGCGTTTTATCGGTTACCGAAGCACCGCTTGATGCACCGTCCGCGGCAAACGCCGCAGTAGTCAGGCTGCCAAGAACGAACAGCATTGACAGCACAAGTGCCATCAGTTTTTTGAGTTTCGTTCTCATCTTCATCTTCTGTGGTTTCCCTCCTGATTGTTTTTCCTGTGCCGGGGGAGCCGAACACGGGTAATTTGTTCCGCGTTTTGTTTTTATTCTGCCCGATACCGCCGCCCTACGGGGGCAAAACGGCATATCCGCATATCAGGCAACGGATTAAGACCTTTGCGGCGGCGGCGGAAATAAGCGTAAGCCGCGCGCCGGGTGTCGCAAAGCGCTTTTCAGCGCAGTGCGGAAAGCCGAGCGGTACAGACCGCAGCGACCGCAAAAGCCTCAAACCGTGACACATGCAGATAGCAGATAAATAAGGCAAGCCGGCAAAAACACAGGTCTTTGCCGAAATGCACGGGCAGTTTTCCGGAACCGCAACGCGGAAAAGCAGTCCGGAAG
>ERZ779869.2256-NODE-2256-length-16218-cov-5.362928_pt1 | contig 16218 bp, 15 predicted proteins | sample MGYA00511557_ERZ779869 | MGnify/ENA primary metagenome ERZ779869 (study PRJEB29588, sample SAMEA2154620) | human gut metagenome | biome: human gut; feature: human-associated habitat; material: faeces | place: Denmark | collected 2008/2010 ...
CCCACGAGTCACAAAGTTTTTCTACGGAATTACTGGAATCCAAAGGAACTGGCAGCAAACATTTGCCACAAGCTCATCATTCAAATATCTCCCCCTCAATGCTTTGGTTCATTTATCTGCGAGGTCTAGCGCATAATTCTGTCTATCACTTCATACACTGTAACAATCATACTGAGGTCATGATGAATGGATTGGATTGAGTCGTTTTTACAGAGCTATGGCATTTGGGCTATGTTTGTGCTGATTATGTTGGAATATGCCTGTTTTCCTGTTTCGAGTGAGATTATTCTGCCACTGGCGGGGGTTATGGCTGCCGGGCAGGGGTTGTTTTTTCCATATCTTGTCCTTTTGGCAACGGGAGCAGGACTGATTGGGGCACTGATTCCGTATGGCATTGGCAGGTTTGGCGGTTCTCCACTGTTGGAACGCATTATGAAACGTTTTTCTTCTATGGAGAAACCAATCCTAACCTCCTACCGTGTCTTTGGAAATCACGAAAAAAGTGCCGTTCTAATCAGCCGTGTGATTCCTCTGTGCCGCACCTATATCGGCTTTGTCGCGGGTGCCATGGGGCAGAATATCAGCCGTTATCTTTTGTATTCTGCCATCGGCATTGTTACATGGAACACGGTATTAACCGGTCTTGGTTATTATTTTTATCAATACAAAGATTTGTTCTTTCATTATTTTGATAAATACAAGCATGTTATTTTTTATACAGGTATTGTCCTATTAGTAATTTTCGCCCTCAATGCTATTAGAAAAAAACGGGCAGCACGCGAAACAAACCAAGAAGAATAAGAAGTATGCCACTGATTCCATTGAGACGGCGCACGTGGTATATCCTCTGCCCGCCAATCCACAAAAAGGCTCCACATAAAAAAGCGGTACATACAGGAAACAACCAGATTATGGTTCCCTGACCGACCAGACTAAGTGCTGCACTCACCGAATCAAGCGCAAGGGCACTTCCCAACGCACTGCCTTCTTTTATATCAATGCTTCGGGAATTATCTTTGTCATACTGTACTTCCCTTTTGTTTTGCAACACACGGATGCACGTTTTTGCACCAAGCAAAATCAAAATCCCGCCGCCAATAAGGCGAAAACAAGGTTCCGGCAGCCCCGCAAGGCATGTCGAACCCGCAAAAAGTGCAACCGCTGTCAGCACGCCATTTAATAACGCAATAAATAACCGGATTCGTTTGGGTATGCAAATGCCCGACATTGCATATGCCATACCAATCCCCAGCGTGTCAAGGCTCACCGACAACGCCAATAAGCAAACAACAAACACAAGCTCCTCCTGCCACTTCCTTATTCTATTTTATGCAAATAAGGGAAAAGAGGAGAGTCCTTTCGACAAAAACAGTCAAATATTTTGGAGGTAAGTATGAACTGGTATCAAATGGAATCACAGGAAGTAATGGATAAACTCAACCGTTTCAAAGACCGGGGCTTATCCCAAAAAGAAGTTATCAAACGCCAGAGACATTATGGAAAAAATGAATTGCAAAGCGAAAAAGGTCCCGGATTTTTCCGTCAGTTTGCAGCGCAGTTTAAAGATTTTATGATTCTTACTTTACTGGCAGCTGCCGGCATTTCTTTTTTCGCTTCTTATGCACAGGGAGAAATGAATCTGACCGACCCTTTAATCATTCTGGCAATCGTTATACTAAATGCTCTGCTTGGCATTTATCAGGAGAAAAAGGCAGAACATTCGCTGGCTCACCTTCGTTCTCTGCAAACGCCACAATGTCAGGTACTAAGAGATGGAAAACGCCAGACCATATCTTCTCCGGAACTTGTACCGGGAGATTTAGTCTATCTTGACACGGGCTGTCTTGTTCCCGCCGATGGCAGACTTCTCCTTACGCACAATCTGTCGGCAAATGAATCCGCCCTTACCGGCGAAACGGGAAGTATCGAAAAAACTTCCGACTCGCTGCATATGGAAAATCTTTCACTCGGCGACCAGCTCAATATGGTATTTTCGGGCACAATGATTACGACCGGAAATGGGCTGTTCTGTGTTACGGAAACCGGTATGAATACGCAAATTGGGAAAATCGCCGGTATGCTTTCACACGAACAGGCACCGCAGACACCTCTTACCAGGCGCCTCAATCATACAGGAAAAGTGCTTGGCATCCTGGCCCTGATTATTTGTGCCATTCTATTTTTTCTGGGATTGCAGAAAAATCAGCCGGTTTTTGATATGTTTATGACTTCCGTCAGTCTTGGCGTCGCAGCCATTCCGGAAAGTCTGCCCGCTCTTGTCACCATCATGCTAAGCCTTGGTGTCGAGCGCATGGCAAAACAGTGTGCCGTTATCCGCCATCTCCCTGCTGTGGAAACACTTGGCAGTGCTTCTGTTATCTGTTCTGACAAAACCGGCACGCTTACCCAGAACCGCATGACAGTTCGGAATATATACAGCACCGAAAATGAAAAAACCTTACTTCGTTATTTTCTGCTTTGCAACAACCAATCCGGTCCACTCGAACATGCACTGATTCATTACGGTGCATCAAGCGGACTTATTTATACGGAAGTACGAAAAGAATTTCCGGTTATTGAAGAAATCCCTTTTGACTCAATCCGCAAGCGGATGACAACGCTGCACCGGACACGCAATGGATATTTAGCAATAACTAAGGGAGCTCCTGAATTTATCCTTGCCAACTGTCACTCGTATCTCGATAGAGATGGCAGCACACGTCCACTGACACATACGATGCGGCATAGATTAAATGAACAAATTGAAAATTACACCGCCAATGCACTTCGCGTCATTGCTCTCGGTTTTTGTCTGCACAAAAGCCGCCCGGACAACAATTCCTTAGAATCCCATTTGGTTTTCCTTGGGATGGCAGGTCTGATTGACCCACCACGCCCGGAAGCTTACGCCGCTGTTAAAAGCTGCCAGCACGCCGGAATTCGTCCGATTATGATTACCGGCGACCATAAAAATACCGCTGCGGCGATTGGCAAGGAACTTGGCATCTGCCAGACAAAAGATGAGGTCATTACGGGAGCCGACTTAGATGCCATCAGCGACCGTTCACTTCCGGCGGCGCTCAAAAAATATCATGTCTTTGCCCGTGTATCTCCAGCCCACAAAGTACGTCTCGTAAAAGGGTATCAGGCGATGGGAAATGTCGTTGCCATGACCGGCGACGGTGTCAATGATGCCCCTGCCCTAAAAGCAGCAGATATCGGCTGTGCCATGGGACGCACCGGAACCGATGTTGCCAAAAATGCATCTGACATTATCTTAATGGATGATAATTTTTCCACTATTGTAAGTGCCGTCCGGGAAGGGCGCGGTATTTACGATAATATAAAAAAAGCCATCCATTTCCTCTTGTCTTGTAACATCGGGGAAATCATGACGATTTTTGTTGCTATCTTTTTCGGGCTGTCTGCACCGCTTTTGCCGGTACAACTATTGTTTATTAATCTCGTGACGGATTCTTTTCCGGCACTATGCCTCGGTGTCGAGCCACCGGATCCTGACAGTATGAACCGTCCGCCATTATCGAAAAATGAAAGTATCTTTCACTTTGATACCGTCTTTCAGATGGTTTTAGAAGGTATGTTCATCGGCTCCTTAGCACTTTTTGCCTATACAAGCGGCAATTCCACCATGTGCTTTGCCGTACTTTCTTTATCGCAGTTAGTTCACTCGTTTAATATGAGAAGCGAGCACTCGCTGTTAGAGACAGGGATTCTTGGTAACAAAAAACTTTTATTTAGTGTATTGTTCTGCATTGTCCTGCAATGTCTGGTCATCTGTGTGCCTGTTCTCCAGCCTATTTTCCATACGCAGGCACTTAATCCGCGCGAATGGGTTGTCGTAGGTATTTTATCCCTGATGCCAATTCCTCTCATGGAAATCAGCAAGCGGCTTCACGGATAAACTCACGGATTCGCTGAATGAGAATTTCTTTTACATCTTCCCCCGGATACTGTGTGGCGAGCATGTGTTTCATCAACATGCCGCCCGCTTTATTCGTGTGTCCGCCACCAGCACCAATTCCACAGCTGACTTTTTCTGCCAAATCACTCGCCGGCAGATTTTTTTTCGCACTTCGTACCGACATTTTATATCCAATCGGTGTTTCATTATATACCACACAGCAGTCAACAGTTGCCACACAATTTACCATATCACTAATAACGCCAAGCAGATTTGGATCACATGGTTTTGTATGCAGCAGCGCAAAACGCTTTTCCTCATCATAGTAATAGTTATCCCAGATAAAACTACATTCACCACGGTCTTCCGCTATAACGGTATCTCCCATTACTTCCTTATATTTATATACTGTATTAAAATCAAAAATAAAGACGCCTTCAGGATCTAAGTAATTATTCACCAGCCGGAATACCTCTTTCAGCTCTTCAGGCTCTGTAATATAATTTACCGAATCACAGACACTCACTGCCGCACGCACTGTACCGTACAATTCAAATTCCCGCATATCCTGCAACAGATACAGAATATCCTGCCCTGACTGTACTCTTTTTTCCATGGCAAGCTCCAGCATATCCTCTGAATTGTCCACTCCGATCATATCATATCCGAATGCTGCCAGCCGCTCTGTCATCGCACCTGTCCCACATCCCAGATCCAATACGATCCCTTCTTCAATTCCATGCTCCAGAAGCAGACCATGGAGATAGCTGCTCCACTCTTCATAAGGTACATTGTCCATGAAAATATCATAGACTGCTGCAAACCCCGTATATGCTTCCATCCGATGTAACCTCCATTTCTCTGTAAAAATGACATACTTCTTTTTATTTTATCACATATTTCGTGTAATATCTATTCTCAAAATCAAGTCTTTACGAAGTTGCTGCCAGGTCTTTCTGACCCGTTTTCTACGATTTCATCCATATTTGGACATTATTTCCTTGACATTTTAATCTTTTTCGCTTTCTTTTATCACTTTATCATGATATAATAGTGAAGCTATGCTAATCATTAGCAAGAAATATACAAAAGAAAGGAAAAGAGAAATGGACAACAACAAGAAAGAATTCAAGCCGTATATTCCAGCGGACAAAGTCGTTCCTGAGTTTACGGTGACAGCACTCTTGATCGGTATCCTTCTGGCAATCGTATTTGGAGCTGCTAACGCATACCTCGGACTTCTCGTTGGTATGACAGTTTCCGCTTCCATCCCGGCAGCCGTAATTTCTATGGGAATCATTCGTGTGATTCTCCGTAAGGATTCTATTCTCGAGAACAACATGGTACAGACAATCGGTTCTGCCGGAGAGTCTGTTGCAGCAGGAGCTATCTTCACACTTCCTGCATTATTCCTTTGGGCTGAAGAAGGAAAGATTGCTTTCCCAAGCATCCTTTCCATCGCTCTGATTGCCCTGTTTGGTGGAATACTCGGAGTATGCTTCATGGTACCGCTTCGTCAGGCTCTTATCGTTGAAGAGCACGGAACACTTCCTTTCCCGGAAGGAACTGCTTGTGCAGAAGTTCTTCTGGCCGGAGAAGAAGGTGGATCTAAGGCTGGTACAGTATTCGCAGGACTTGGTATCGCAGCCGTTTACAAATTCCTTGCAGACGGAATGCAGCTCTTCCCAAGTGAGATTGGACACGCATTCAAGAACTACAGCGGAGCACAGATTGGTATGCAGGTTCTTCCGGCACTTGGTGGTGTAGGATATATCTGTGGACCGAAGATCTCCAGCTACATGTTCGCCGGTGGTACACTCAGCTGGTTCGTACTGATGCCAATGATCGCACTGTTCGGTGGAGATGCTACAATCTTCCCTGCTTCAGTTACTGTAAATGAATTACTTGTGGATGGTCCTTCTGCTCTTTGGGCTAATTACATCAAATACATCGGAGCCGGAGCTGTTGCAACTGGTGGTATCATCAGTCTGATTAAGAGCCTTCCTCTGATCGTAAGAACATTTAAGCAGGCCGTTGGAAGTATGAAAAAGAATGCCGGATCTGGAAAACAGCTTCGTACAGAGCAGGATCTTCCATTCCCATTACTGATCGGAGTTATCATTGTGATCGCTGTTCTGATCTGGATCCTTCCGATCTTCCCGGTTAACCTGATTGGTGCCCTGATCATCGTTGTATTCGGATTCTTCTTTGCAACTGTATCTTCTCGTATGGTTGGACTGATCGGATCTTCTAACAACCCGGTATCAGGTATGACAATCGCTACTCTTCTCTTTGCTACAGTAATCCTGAAAGTAACAGGTACTACAGGACTTACAGGTATGGTTGGAGCCATTTCTATCGGTGGTATCATCTGTATCGTTGCAGCAATCGCAGGAGATGCTTCTCAGGACTTAAAGACAGGATTCATCGTAGGTGCTACACCTTCCAAACAGCAGGTTGGTGAGATCATCGGTGTTGTTGCTTCTTCAGCAGCAATCGGATTCGTTCTTTACCTTCTGAATGAGGCTTGGGGATACGGAACAGAAAAGATTCCGGCAGCTCAGGCTACAATGATGAAGATGCTCGTTGAAGGTATCATGAATGAGGAACTTCCATGGGCTATGATCCTGATCGGTGTATTTATTGCAATCGTTGTTGAGATCCTCAAGATGCCGGTTATGCCATTCGCAGTTGGTATGTACCTTCCATTCTCTCTGAGTGCTGGTATCATGGCTGGTGGTATTGTACGTATCTTCGTTGAGAAGAAAAAAGGTACAGAGGCAGAGAAAAAAGCACGTACAGACAGAGGTCTTCTCTTTACATCCGGTATGATCGCCGGAGAAGGTATCATCGGTATCCTTCTTGCTGTATTTGCAGTAGTTAAGATTGATTCTAAGATCATTCTGCCATTCCACTTACCACAGGTTGGCAGTCTGGTGCTTTACATTGCATTACTCGTACTTCTGTACGTTGTATGTATGAAAGCTGATAAGGAAAAATAATTCAATGAAAAAGAAAGACAGTAAAAACTATCTTGACTTTATCCCGGAGAAGAATCCGGAAATTGAATATGAAACAGGTGAGGACGGTATTATTACCGTCCTTATCGAATGGAAGGGATTTTATCACAAGTTGGCTCAGCGCTTCTTCCATCGTCCCCGTGTAAGTGAAATCAAGTTAGACAAGCTTGGAACTTTTGTGTGGAACTCCATCGATGATAAAAAGGATGTACATGCAATCTCCAAAGAGCTTGAAGCAGAGTTTCCTTCTATGGAACAGCCGCTGACAAGACTGATCAAATACCTTGAGATCCTTCATGATAATCACCTGATCTACTGGAAAGGAGAGAAACGGAAATGATGCATACGATTCTGAAATATCTTCCTTATGTACTGCTCTTTGCAGTTGCTACAATGATTGTCTACGGATGGGGATTGTGGCGTACGATGAGACAGGGAAGCGATCTTGCTAATATGCTCAGTTCCAAAGGAATCTCCAAAGTCAAAAAGACATTGAAGAAAAATGGTCCTATGACCCGCACAGCTCTTGAGCCATATGTGAAAGATCTGACGGCGAAACAGCCATTTATGCAGGAACAAATCAATGTGACTAATCCAAGACAATTTCTTGATTCAATTCTTCCCTATATGGTAAAGCAAAAAATGATCACTGAGGAAAAAGTGAATGGGAAAATTGTATATCAGATCCGCAAGGATTGAAAACAAAAAGGATATCTGCCAGAAGTAATGATTACTCTGACAGATATCCTTTTTGTCTTTTCATCTTTTTCCACTTTTTTCTTTCTTTTTACACCAATTTACACAGATTTATCGCATTTTTCCTTGACACGCCCCGCTGCGTGGGATACAATAATCTATGGTAAAAACAACACAACTACATCATTTCGGTAGGTGAGGTTACCACAGGGATTGGGATATTTGACATGCTTAAGCATTCGATAGGACCCGGAGATTGCTGCCGCGAGATTGTGGAGACACGATTAGTTGGTCAGCAGGCTGTGTCGAGAAGGCACAACCTAATGCAATTGATATGCCCTGTGATACTAAAGCTTGAACGATGCATTTTATAAGAAGTCAATACGACTCCGTCATTGTTCAGGCAATGATGGAGTTTTTTGTTTCTCATAAAAATACGAACAAGGGAGGTGAGGTTATGGACTCTGGTGCCAGTAGTTACCACATATGTGGCTCAATAGACAAAAATAAAATAATGCGAGGTAATTATCATGGACAAAGATATTTTTATAAAGCTTCTGGCGCAGCGCGAATTCAAAGCTGTCAGAAGTATTCTCGATGTAATGAACGAAGTGGACATAGCCTCTCTTCTCTCAACTTTAAGTGATAAAGAACTGGCTCTTGCTTTTCGTCTTATTCCAAAAGATAAAGCTGCTGAAGTATTTTCCAATATGGACACTTCCATGCAGACTTATCTAGTAACAATGTTTACTGAGAAAGAGCTGAAAGAGCTCTTAGACGACCTCTATATGGACGATACGGTCGATATGCTGGAAGAACTCCCGGCAAACCTTGTAAAGCGAATTCTGGCTACCGTCAGCGCGTCAGACCGTAGCATGATCAACCAGCTGCTGAACTATCCGGAAGACAGTGCCGGAAGTATCATGACAACGGAATATGTAGACCTGCGTGAGGAAATGACTGTCGGACAGGCGATGGCACATATCAAGAAGACCGGAATCCATAAAGAGACCATTTACACCTGCTATATCACAGAACGCAGAAAACTGGTCGGTATCGTAAGTGCAAAAGATTTGATGACAACAGATGACAATGTTCCGATCAAAGATCTGATGGAAACAGAGATCATCTCCGTGTATACACACGCTGACCAGGAACAGGTTGCACAGCTGTTCACAAAGTATGACCTGCTTGCGCTCCCTGTTATTGACCAGGACGGCCGCATGGTTGGTATTGTTACATTCGACGATGCTATGGATGTTATGGTAGATGAGGCCACAGAGGATATCACAAAGATGGCTGCCATCAACCCTAGTGAGAAGACATATTTTGAAACATCCGTTCTTCAGCATGCAAAGAACCGTATCCCATGGCTTTTGATCTTGATGTTCACTTCCATCATCACAGGAACGATCATTACAAGATATGAAAATGCATTCGCAGCCATCCCTCTTCTTGTATCCTTCATCCCAATGCTGATGGATACCGGTGGAAACTGTGGTTCCCAGAGTGCAACACTGATCATCCGTGGAATCGCACTGGATGAGATCCGTTTTACAGATCTTTTCAAAGTCATGTTCAAAGAATTCCGTATCTCTTTGATCGTCGGTGCTTTTCTTGCTGTTGCCAACGGTGTACGTATCTTTATACAGTATCACAATCCAGGACTTGCAGTTGTGATTGCCTGCTCTCTGATGGGAACCGTGATCATGGCAAAGCTGGTTGGATGTATCCTCCCACTTCTTGCCAAGAAAGTAAATCTCGACCCTGCGATCATGGCATCTCCACTGATCACAACACTGGTGGATACCTTCTCAATCCTGATTTACTTTAATATTGCGACAGTATTATTCCGTTTGTAATAGCAAATCACAAATGGATACAAAATCCAAAAACATATAAATAAAAAAGTATCAGAAACTTTTAAATTTGCTTCTGATACTTTTTTATTTCTTTTTATTAATTATCTTTCCATCATACTGATCGACTCGATTCCAACGCTTCCGCCTCGGACAACTTCAATGCTCTTAAATTCTTCCTTCATCAACTTCACAACTGCATCATTCTTTGTCGCAGTCTGTACAAACTCAACCAGAAGACTGTCTTTTCCGTAATCGATTACTTTCGCCTTAAATGTCTCTGCGATCTGAAAGATCTCAACCTTATCTTCCGGTGTACATTTTAAGACTTTTACATAAAGAATCTCTTTCATTCTTACAAATACGTCTGTAAAATCAATTACTTTAATTACTTCAATCATACGGTTAAGCTGCTTCTTGATCTGCTCAAATGTCTCATCATCGCTGACTGTTGCAATTGTCATTCTGGAAACGGTCGGGTCTTCTGTTGTTCCAACTGTCAGACTGTCCAGGTTATAACATTTCCCGGAAAATAAACCGGAAATCTTCGAAAGTACACCAACCTGGTTTTCTACATAGAGAGAAATCCATCTCTTTTTCATATTATTATCCATATCTCTTCCTCGCTAACCTATATTTTCTGTTCTAATCGATTAACAATCCATGATCAAATCTTCAAGTGTTCCGCCCGGCTGAACCATCGGATATACAAGTTCTTCCGGATTGATAACGAACTCGATCAGTGTCGGTGTCTTTGTATTCTTCTTCGCCTCTTCAAATGCAGCTGCGATATCTTCTTTCTTCATAACACGGATTCCTTTAGCTCCGTAGCTCTCTGCAAGCTTCACAAAATCCGGTGTGTACTCCGGCATCTCCTGCCCGTTTGTTCTGCGGAAAAGTGCTCCTGATTTCAGGTTCGTCATACTGTAACGTTTTCCATAGAACAGCTTCTGCCACTGACGTACCATACCAAGATATTCATTGTTAAATACACAGAGAATCAATGGAAGTTCTTCCAATACTGCTGTAGCAAATTCCTGAATGTTCATCTGCATACCACCATCTCCGGAGATTGCAATAACGTCCTTATCCGGATTACCAAGCTTTGCTCCGATTGCAGCCGGGAAGCCATATCCCATCGTTCCAAGTCCACCGGAAGTGATCAGCTGCTTGTTCTTTGTAATCTCAATATACTGTGTTGTGAACATCTGATGCTGTCCTACATCTGTTGCAATGATCGCATTGTCAAACTGACGGTTGATCTCTTCAATAATATCCTGCGGTCCCATATCCACGCGGTTCTTCATTGTCAAAGGATGTTCTTCCTTCCACTCTGCGATCTGTTTTCTCCACTTCTTTGTCTCACAGTGCTCTACATATTCATTCATCTTCGTAACTGCCTCAAGCGCATCTGCAACGATCGGCACATCAACATGAATATTTCTTGAAATAGATGCTGTATCGATATCAATATGAACGATCTGTGCATTCGGTGCAAATTCATGCAGCTTACCTGTAATACGGTCATTAAAACGTGTTCCGATCGAGAATAAAAGATCGCATTCGCTGACTGCCATGTTCGAAGCATATGCTCCGTGCATTCCAAGGTTTCCTATATAAAGCGGGTGATCTGTCGGAACCGCACCGCGTCCCATGATCGTTGTAACAACCGGGACTTCTGTCTTCTCTACAACTTCTGTAAACACCTCATTCGCACGTGCAATATTCACACCGCCTCCGGCAAGGAATAACGGCTTCTTTGCCTTTTTCAGCATCTTAAGCGCACGTTTTAACTGTCCCATATGCACATTCGTATTTGGCTTATAGCCACGGATATTGACTGTATCCGGATAATCCGCACTTCCAAGTTCTGCCATCACATCTTTTGGAAGATCGATCAGTACCGGTCCCGGTCTTCCTGTTCTCGCGATATAAAAGGCTTCTTTAATAATTCTTCCAAGATCCTCTCTGTTTCGTACAATAACACCGTATTTAGTAATACTGCGTGTAATTCCTACAATATCAACCTCCTGGAATGCATCATTTCCGATCAATGGTCTTGCTACCTGACCTGTAAAACATACGAGAGGTACACTGTCATAATTCGCTGTTGCAAGACCTGTAACAAGGTTTGTAGCTCCCGGTCCGCTTGTAACAAGACAGACACCTACCTTACCCGTTGTTCTGGCATAAGCATCCGCCTCATGAACCAGTGCCTGCTCATGTCTTGGCAGAATGATCCGAATATCATCCTGCTTGTACAATTCATCACTGATATCAATCGTACATGCTCCCGGATAGCCGAAAATGGTATCCACGCCTTCTTCCTTCAGCGCTCTTACAAGTAATTTGTTTCCTGAAATCTGTTTCAATCTATATACCTCCCTTTTCAAAAAAGAAAGCCCCAAGCATGACCTTCATGCCCAGGGCGAATATCCAGTATTTACCGTTCACAGTACCTGTGTCAACAGCCAGATCTATCCATGTCATCACCTGAATTCAGAGATAAGCCTCTGTACATCCACAAGCTGTGTACTACTCCCTGTCTTCGTATTTGCGTAAAGCGTAAATTAATTATAAGTGTTAAAAAATATCTTGTCAACGTCGAGTTCTTGATCTTATTTAATCTATCGCATATGATTTTTCACAGCTCCGACTACTGTATACAGAACCATCATTACAAGATTGGCAAGAACAACACTGGCTCCCGCCGGGGTTGCCGCCACATAAGAAAGGGTCACACCCGCGATCAAACACACCACTGAGATCACTGCTGCGTTTATTATGACACTTTTAAATGTCCTGCACACTCTCATTGATGTCAATGCCGGGAAAATGATCAGGCTCGAGATCAATAATGCTCCCATCATACGCATTCCAAGCACAATCGTCACCGCTGTAAGTACAGCGATCAACGTATTGTAAACTCCTGCTTTTACACCTGTTGCACGGGCAAATGTCTCATCAAATGTAATCGCAAATATCTTGTGATAAAAAACAATAAACAGGATGAGTACAAAAACGGAAAGTACAAGACTTAATTTCACATCCTCCGCACTCATCGCAAGAATGCTTCCAAACATATAATTATATACATCCGTATTCATTCCTGTTGTCAATGAGATCACCATCACGCCAACTGCTAGTGACGTTGTAGAAATCAGCGCAATTGCCGCATCTCCTTTGATCTTTGCATTCCCGCTGATTCGAAGAAGCAGAATCGCTGCTACAATAACAACCGGGATTGCTACTGTAAGCGGAGCGGCATTCATCGCAGCCGCAATCGCCATGGCACCAAATCCCACATGAGAAAGTCCATCCCCAATCATCGAATACCGTTTCAATACAAGGCTGACGCCCAGTAATGCAGAACATAATGCAACCAGTGATCCAACAAGGAACGCTCTTGTCATAAAAGGATAAGACAACATCTCAATCACTGCATCAAACATGTGTCTCACCTCCTAAGAATGTTTTGCCGGCACGACTCTTCTCGTATCCATCTGCTTTTCCAAAGTACAGCACTGTTTCCTGTAAATGAAGGATATGACTTGCATATTCTACAGCACTCTCGATATCGTGTGAAACCATAACAACTGCAATCCCGGATTCCTTATTGATTCGACTGATCAATTGATAGAATTCTGCTGTCACAATTGGATCCAATCCTGTGACCGGTTCGTCAAGAAGCAAGAGTTTCTTGGTCGCACACAATGCTCTTGCAAGCAGAACACGCTGTCTTTGTCCACCGGACAGATCTCGGAAACATTGTTTTGCGAGATCACGGATTCCAAGCATGTCCATCTTCTCCCACGCCTGCTTCTTATCTTCTGCTGTATAAAACGGTTTCATCCCTCTGCTGTTCAACCGGCCGGAAAGAACCACTTCATAAACACTGGCCGGAAAATCTTTCTTCACATCTGTCTGCTGTGGAAGATATCCGATCTCTGTCTGTTTTAATCCATCATCAAAAACAATCTTGCCTTTGTCCACATTCTTCAGTCCCAAAAGACTCTTTACAAGTGTACTTTTTCCGGAACCATTTTCTCCGACAATACAGAGGTAGTCTCCCTGATTAATCTCAAAATTCAAGTCATGTACGACCATCTGTCCTTCATATCCAATGGATACATTTTCACATTTAATCAACGCCATCAGTTCAACACCTCCCTTAATGTTTCAACATTTTTCTCCATAAGACTCAGATATGTCTCTCCATCTGCAAACTGCTCTGCTGTCAGATTATGACAGCTATAAAATTCTTTTACATCAGCATTTGTTGCTTCTGCAATAGCTTTTGCAATATTTTCGTTGCTAAGTTCCATTTTTAATACTGTTTTAATATTCTCATCCTGTACTTTATTGATTAAAAACGCCATTGTAGCTGCGCTTGGCTCTGTGTCCGAAGCACATCCTGAAAATGCTGCATAATAATCCAGACCATACGCTTCTGCAAAATAACGGAACGGAAATCTGTCTCCGAAAATCATCAGCTTTCGTTTTGAATGATCCACCACATCCTGAAATTCCTGATCCAATTCTTTCAATTGTGCTACATAAGCTTCTGCATTTTCTTCATAATCAGATGCATTTTCCGAATCAATCTCGCAGAGCTCTTCTTTGATCTGCTCGACGATCTTCACCGCATTTAACGGAGATGTCCACACATGTTCATCAATTTCATGTACAGAATGTGTTTCTTCCTGTCCATGCTCTTCATGATCCGCTTCGTCCTCTTCATGATCTGCATCATCCTCGTCATGATCATGACCACGCTCTTCTTTCATTCCTTCCACATGTTCCTCTTCCACTGTATCAACACAGTCTACCAGCTTCAGAGTCTTTCTCGCGTTGTCCGGCATTGATTCAAGAATGTCTTCTACCCAGGCATCATTCTCGCCGCCCACATAGATAAACAGATCACTGTTCTGGATCGCAATAATATCCTGTGGCGTTGGCTCATAAGAATGTGTCTCCTCACCCGGTTTTAAAAGCATCTTAAGTTCCACATTCTCTCCCGCGATCTGACGCACAAAATCATACTGCGGAAAGATTGTCGCTACAACACTAATCTTTTCATTTTCTACTTTATTCTGTTCTTTTCCCCCGTTTTGCTCTGTCTGCTGCCCGGACATTCCACACCCGGTCAGCATCATTCCAAGAATAAGACTTCCTGCAAGCAGAAAGTCTCTTACTCTTCTCTTCTTCATCTTCAAATTCATCTTCTCACTTTTACGCTTTTACACTTTCACAGCATCTGTTTTAGCAGCGCTCATATTTTGTAAAAGCAAATTCCAGATCAAAACAAGTCTGTTCTTCTCCTTCTTCCGTCATCTTCCAATCTTCCATCTGATCCAGATTCGGGAAATAAGTGTCTGCCTGGAATTCACGGTCTATCTTTGTTACATATACAGTATCACAATATGGAAGCATCATCTTGTAAATGCTCTCGCCACCGATCACATAAATCTTCTCACTCGGATACTTCTTCAATTCTTCTAAAAGTTCTTCCTCTGAGTGAACGATCACTGCATCTTTCACCTGATAATTTTTATTCTTCGTAAGAACAATATTCACTCTATTCTTCAAAGGAAGTCCGTTTGGGAAACTTTCCAGTGTCTTTCGTCCCATAACTACAACATTTCCTGTTGTTTTCTGACGAAAGAACTTCATATCTGATGGAATGCTCACCAGCAGTCTGTTCTGGTAACCGATTCCCCAATTATTATCTGCTGCTACGATTGCCTGCATACTTCTTCTCCTTTACACAGCGATTGGTATATTCTTAATCTGCGGATGTGTCTCATATCCTTCCAGTTTCACATCATCCGGTGTGAAATCATAGAAGTCTTTCACTTCCGGGTTCAGCCAGAACTTCGGTGCCGGAAGCGGTTCTCTTGAGATCAGTTCCTCAATCATCGGAACATGTCGGTCATAAATATGTGCATCTGCGATCACATGAACAAACTCTCCGACCTTCATGTCACATACCTGCGCCAACATATGAAGCAATACTGCATACTGACACACATTCCAGTTATTTGCCGCAAGGACATCCTGAGAACGCTGGTTAAGAATTCCATTTAGTGTAAGCTTGTCACTGTCTTTTTCCTTTGTCACATTAAATGTCATACTATATGCACATGGATACAGATTCATCTCATGAAGATCCTGATGCACGTAAATATTTGTCATAATACGACGGCTATACGGATTATTCTTCAAATCATAAATCACGCGGTCTACCTGATCCATCATGCCTTCTTTATACTGATGCTTCACCTGCATCTGATAACCATAAGCTTTTCCGATCGAACCATCCTCATCAGCCCAACTGTCCCAGATATGACTGTTCAGATCATTAATATTATTCGACTTCTTCTGCCAGATCCAGAGCATCTCATCCACACAGCTCTTGATCCCGGTTCTTCTAAGAGTCAGTGCCGGAAATTCCTTAGACAAGTCATAGCGGTTGACCACTCCAAATTTCTTAATGGTATATGCCGGTGTTCCGTCCTCCCATCTTGGGCGTACCTTCTCACCCTCTGTGCTTGTTCCATTCTCTATAATGTCTCTGCACATATCAATAAATACTTTATCTGCGTAACTCAACTATTTTTCTCCTTCTTGACCAATGATTCTTCTTTCATATAGAAACATCACATCGTTACTGTTCACTCCCGTGTCAATCACTCCGCTGATTGACACGGAGGATGCGTGT
>ERZ779869.2260-NODE-2260-length-16180-cov-28.357395_pt1 | contig 16180 bp, 18 predicted proteins | sample MGYA00511557_ERZ779869 | MGnify/ENA primary metagenome ERZ779869 (study PRJEB29588, sample SAMEA2154620) | human gut metagenome | biome: human gut; feature: human-associated habitat; material: faeces | place: Denmark | collected 2008/2010 ...
CCTTCTGCGTGATGTCCTCCCACGTCGGGCTCGCGTCGTTGCCGTTGTTGCAGATCCAGACCTGAAGCGTGCAGCCGGCCGGGAAATTGCCCTGAATGTTGACGAGGGCCTTGGTCGGCATGGCGTCGGCCTCCATAGCGAGGGTCTGCTCGAACTCGACGGACGTGACGGCCTTGGTGAAGGTCAGCGTGCGGGTGACGCTGGCGTCCTTGGCGTCGGTCGCCACGATCTTCAGGGTGTGGCTGCCGTTCACGACCTTCAGCCACGCCTCGGAGCCAATCGTCAGCGTGTTGGTCTGGCCGAGGGTCACGGTGTAGCTGCGCAGCGTCACGCCGTCCAGCATCTCCACGACGTCAACCTGATGGCCGTCGGCGTCGGTGACGGTGTACTCGTAGGACGGGGCCGCCGTGCTGAAGCTGCCGAGGGCGCCGTCCGTGCCGCTGATGACGGGCGGTCGGTTATTGGTGACGGTGCGGGTGGCGCTGGTGGTGTACGCACTCTCCGCGCCGGCGGCGTCGTATGCCTTGACGCGGTACTGCACGCTCGTCCATCCGTAGGTGATGGCGTCGGTGTAGCTGCGCGAGGATCCCTTGTAGATCTGCGCCCATGTGCCGCTCCCGACCTTGCGCTCCAGAACGTAGCCGGAGAGGTTGCCGTCGGGGTCGGTGGAGGCCGCCCACGAGATGCTCAGGTTCTCGCCGCCGAGCACTTCGCTCGGGACAGTGATGGACGACGGCGCTGTGGGCGCCTGATTGTAGATCACTGTATAGCATCCATCCGAGTCGACGGAGTCGGAGATCAGGAGATCAGAGGACAGATTACAAGCGAGGCGCAGGCCGTAGCGGCCGTAGAAGGCGTTGCTCCCGTTCAGAGCGCCATCGGCGTAGACGACGCGGGCGAGGTTGGCCGAGCCGGCATAGGCGTCCCGCAGCCAGTAGTACCACGCGGCACCAGAGCCCGGGTTGCTGGAATAGTTGGAATTGGCGACGCAGGAGGCCGTCACGGTGGCGATGCGGCTGTTGTTGTCACTGAAGATCGCCAGCTTGCTGCCGCAGACGTGGTCGCCGCTCAGGCCGACCTCAGTGCAGGACAGGGGGAAGATCTTGTCCGTGCAGGTCTCCGTCCCGCCGCCGTCTGTGGAGCTCTTGCCGACCGTGATGGTGGTGTTCAGCAGAGCCGCCCGCTCGTTGGCGGTGAAGGCGTTCAGAAAACCGGCGAGGCCACTGTACGGGTTGACGCCGTTCCAGACGTGGGAGGAGTCCGGCGTCTGGTCTGCGGAGTGCTGTGCGGTGTACCACTGGCCGGCAGCCGCGGGGCTGTTGAGCCACTGGCGCAGGTTCGAGTAGATGTAGCGGTTGTTGCCGTAGCCGCGGCGGTCGCTGTTGCCGTTACTCGGTTCTGTTGCGTCGAAGCACAGCATCTTGATGATCTGGTTGGTCACGAGCGTGACGCTGTTGGAGGGGTAGCCTGCGTGGTTCTTATCGGCCACGATCCAGACGATCGGGCTGCCGTACAGGCTGCCGAACTTGACCTTCGACTTGTTTGCGAGGTTGCTCAGTTTTTGGGCCATGAGTTGTGTCTCCTTTCGGTGATGGTTTGAGCTCCGGGAAATAGCTGAAGAAATAGGCGTCCATGTTCTGCCGCAGGTGGTAGGTGTTGCCGTGTGAGATGTGGCCCGTCCAGCTCGCGTAGGATTGCACGACGCTGTCGAGTGTCATCTTGCCGGAGTCCACCAGCCCGCGGAACTTGCGGATCTTGCGCTTCATGTTGTCGATGCTCTTGGCTCGCACTTTCCTCACGACCTTGCCGGTCTGTGTGAGGTAGGTGTGAAAACCGAGGAAGTCGATGCCGTTCTTCAGCGGGAGGATCTGCGTCTTGCCGTTCAGCCGAAGGCCGAGCGGCTTGATGTACGCCTCGATCTCCTTGAGTATCTGCCGGAGCAGCAGCTTGTCGCTGTGGATGATGTAGAAGTCGTCCATGTACCTGCCATATACGAGGCCGCGGTCATCCCTCAGCCAGTGGTCGAAGGCGTCCAGATAGAGCAGCGCGAGCAGTTGGCTCGACTGGTTGCCGATCGGGATGCCGGGGTCTGGCGTGCTGTCGATTATGAGCCACAGCAGCCACTCAGCGAAGTCGATCAGCTCGGGATCCTTCAGCCACTTCAGGGCCCGGCGGGCCGTTTCGTAACAGTAGGAATGGAGCAGGGTGTAAAAGAACTTTGAAAAATCGCCCTTCAGTACCCAGCCGTCGGCGTAGTCCCACTCGTTCATCGGCCGGGGCGGCAGGCCGGCAGCCTTGCGGGCTGCTTCGTCTGCTGCCTTTCGGCTGAAGAAATAGTGGCGCATAGCCGCAGCCAGACGGTCGAGGCCGTCGTGGGTGCCTTTGCCGATCTGGCCGGCGTAGTTGTCCCGGATGAAGCGCCGGGAGAACGCCGGCTCGAGGACGTTGTCACAGAGCGAGTGCTGGACGACTTTGCCCTCGAAGTCGATGGCGAGGACGAGCCGCTCCTTGGGCTCGTACACCTTGAAGGGGTAGTAGGGCCCGAAGGAATAGTCGCGCCGCTGGAGCCTCTCAGAGAGGGCGACGGTGCGCTCGATGGCCTCCATGCGGTAGCGCATGGCGGTCGGGTTGTCGCGCTTTCCGCAGCGGGTTTTGCGGTATGCTTTGTAGAGCGCGATGGTGCTGTTTACGATATTCTCCATTGAAAAGTCTCCCCGCCGTGTATAGCTCCGGCCACGCTTTGCGTGCGCCGCCGGGGGCATCGGCGGTCTTGTGTTTACCCATGACCGGGCCGGTCAGACGGCCGCGGCTGCGGGAGGGATATGCCTTCCTTGGATGATGGGGCACAGTGTTCGCCGTCCGTCTCCGGGCGGTTAATAAGTCGGGCGATCCATCGAAGCGGGGCGCAGGCCGTTGTTGCCGTTGTAGGCGTTGTTCCTGTTCAGAGTGCCATCGGTGTTGACGTTGCGGGCGTTGTTGGCCGAGCCGGCACGAAAAAACAAGGCATACCCCGAGGGCCGCCTCACTGGTGACGCTTCTGCGCGTCCAGCTTGGCGGCCCTCTCTTTATCGGTTTTGTACCATTTGGCGGTCTGGTTCTTCACGCCGGCCGCCATCTTCGCCCAGTATGCAAAGGCGTCATCGCCGAAGCCGCTGAGGATCTCATGCGCGAGCTCGATGTGGTGGATCAGCTTTCGGCAGTTGCGAAGTGCCGACCGCTGCGCGCGATACCTGAGCTCACGCTCCTCGGGATCCGTCAGGAGCAGATCGTTGGCCTCCATCAGATCGGCGACGAGGTCGCTGGCCTCGTTCATCATCCTCTGCGCCAGACCGAGCCGCTCCTTCTTCGGGAAAACGGCCGGGTTTCTGGTCTTGATGTAGGTGTGTTTCTCGAGCTCCTTGGCGTCCGTGATGACCTGCATCTCGGGCAGTTTGTCACGGCCGAAGGGCGGGCGGCCTACATTGGCCCGCTCGTATGGCCGCGAGTGTCCGTTGCTTGCCGTAGTATCTCACCTCCTCGCCTTTGATTGTGACGCGGGCGCTGCTGCCGTCGTAGGTTTTGCCCTGAATGACAATGACGCCGTCCTCCCGCTTGCAGCAGGAGCAGGGCAGGGCCAGCTCGACGAACAGGTGCGCGATGATGCAGGAGGCTTCGGCCGGTGGGATTGGGGTGTAGTTGTAGCAGTTTCCCATCAGCACTCGAGCCTTTGAAGTGAAGCGTTCCAGACGCCAGACTTCAGCGTGATGCCTGTTAAGTCTGCGAATGTGATCTGGAACGGGTTGCTTGTGATGTCGCTGAAAACGGCGTCCCACAGCGTTGCGATCTTGCTGGTGTTCTGGCCGACCGCGTTGCTCAGGTCGTTGGCCGATGCCTCGGCAGCCTGCGCGATTGCGATGGCCTGCCGGGCGAGTGCCAGAGCCTCCTCGGCCGTAGCCTGCGCGCCGAGGGCGATGGCCTTGTAGGTCTCGTAGTCCTCTTTGGTGGCGTAGGCGTCGGCGGGGATGTAGGCGGTCACGTTGGTGGCCGTGCCGATCGCGGTGACGATGTCGATGGTTTTCTCGACGATGGTGGCGCCGCCGGAGGGCGGGATCCACTCGGCCAGATCGCCGCAGTTGCCGTAGCAGTACAGCACCTCGCCGACCTCGGGATCGGGATCTTCGGCATAAAGGCCGAGCTCGCGGTAGTAGAAGCCATCGGTCTCGTCGCCGTTGGTGAAGATGCCGCCGACGGCCACGGTGCCGTCGCCGTTGATCTTCAGCTTCGTGATGTCGACGGTCGCCTTCGGGCTGACCACGCCGGTGAGGGTGCGGGGCGTCTGGCCCTCCTCGAGGTAGCCATCGCCGAGGACGATCTTGGTGTAGTTGATCTTCTGGCCGGCCACGCCCTTCGCCAGAACGATCAGGCCGGCGGTGGTGATGTCGTTGTTGATAAATGCAGCCATGTCTATCTCCTTTCCTTAGTCTGAGATGACCGCCGCGTCGGTGCCGATGCTGACGGTCTCGCGGTTGTTGTCGTGGACGACGGCCGCGTGGTAGATGTGGATCTCGTCGCTGCCCATGACGTGCACCTCTTGGGTGTGATCCCTGACGGCCATGCCGGAATAGAGGAACATTTCGCCGGTCAGGCAGATCAGGATCGCGTCGAGCCACGAGCTGCGGCGCTTGACCGTCCGCAGCAGCTTCAGGAACAGGTCGAGGTTGCTGTTGACGAGGCTCGGGTTGTCGCTCAGCACCTTGTAGTGATGCGGCTGCCCGCCGTACTGATACCACTCCCTGACCTCGCCGGTGCCGAAGTAGTCGGCCACGATCTGCTCCACGGCGTAGGGGGTGCCGAGTTTTGCGTAGACGCGGTCGCTGTTGCGGATGACGGCCCGCTTGGCTGCGATGGGCGCGGTGCTGTCATACCACTGGATGTTCAGCTCCCACGCCATTTCGTCGAGCTCTGCGTCGCTGAGCTGGTCGATCTTGTCCCACCTGCTCAGGAGCTTCAGGCGTGCATAGGCGTCGCGGCTGATGATGTCGCAGCCGGTGGCGAGGCCCTTGTCGCCGCCGTCCTCCTGCATCCACGCAGGCAGCAGCTTGACCATCTCGGTCTCATTGAGCCGCATTTACACCACCTCGCTCTCGACCTTGTGGCTGACAGTCAGGTGGCCGCTGAACTTGGCGACTTGCGTGTCGTCGAGGGCCTTGTAGGTCGGCTTGACGACGTCCACGCGGAAGGCGCCTGTCAGGTTCTCGCCCCACGAAGGCGAGAGGATCCGCTTGCGGAGCTGGTCGGGGTTGATGTCCCGGCCGAGGGCTGCGACTTGCCACTCGTTGTAGCGGTCGATCGCGCCGCCTGTGCCTTCGACGTTGGCGATCACCTCGGCCTCGCTCTCCGGCGTGGTGTAGTACACGATCTCGATGTCGTAGGTCTCGACCTCCGGGGGCACGGCGCTCACTTTGTCAGTGAGTGGCCGGATGTCCTTGGCGTTGACCACGTCCAGCACCTTCGCCAGCATGGCAGCGTCGGGGATCCCGCCGCCTTCCAGCAGGGGCACGATCTTGACGCAGCCCTCCAGCGTGCGGGTGATGATGATGTCGATGCTTTCGGCAGCCGCGAGACTGCCCTTGAGTGTGATGGCCAGCAGGCCGTCGGCGTAGTCGACGGTGTAGTCCGTGTCCTTGACCGCCGCCGTGCTCTGCCCGTGGGCCTTCACGACGAGGGTGTCGGTCAGAAGTGTGCCGCCGCCCTTGAAGGCTTTGCCGTCGTAGACCGTGAGGGTCTCGCTGACGGTTTCCTTCTCGCTGACGGCCTTTGCGTCCACGATGGAGCTGTCGGCCGTCATTACCCAGTAGATGTAAGCCTGTTCAGGGCCCGCGGTGGATCTCTTGGCGGGCGCCAGACGGATCCGCTCGCGGAGGCGGTTGTCGCCCTCGGTGGTGTAGGGCTCGCCGTCATCGCCTCCGGCCGTTTCGGTCAGATTGGTGACGGACTCGATGTAGGGGATCAGGTCGACAAGGGTGGTGATCGTGCCGGCTGCGTAGCCGTTGAACTTCGTGCCGTTGCTCACGGCCGAGGTCGGCACCTCCACAGAGTAGGCGCCAGCTTGCAGCACAGCGATCTCGTCGGTTGCAAAATAGTTTTCGCTGTCCGGCGTCACCTTCGTCCACTTCGGAATGATGATGTTTTTCTCCTGCGGCGTGGAGACAGAGAAGCGCATGGTCGTCTTGGCCGGTGTGCCTTCCAGTCGTTTCACGTCCTGTCGCTCGCCGATGGCGTCCAGCACCTCGCCCCTCGCATAGCGGAGGAGCGTCTGCCGGCCGACGTCGTTGAGGCTGTTGTAGAGGGCAACGAACACGGGCACGAGAGCCTCGCCGAAGATCCGGCGCTCGTCGCCCGGGTAGAGCGGCTCGCCGGCGCCCTTTTCGAGCTCGGTGATGATGGTCTTGTATAGGGTGCTCGCGTCTGTCGTGGTGAGTTTGATGTCCTCGCCGTAGGTGTTTGTCGCGTCGCTCACGCTGTTCACCTCCTTCATGTGATGTTGTCGATGCTGGCCCGCAGCTCGAAGTCGCCGGCCTGAGCGGTCAGAGCCTTCAGGTCGGAGTCACTGAGCTGCACGCGGGGCTCGTAGGTTTCCACGAGGAACTCCACGTCGGCGGCCAGATCGGTCGCAGCGGTTTCGCTCGGCTTGTCGATCAGCGTGCGGTCGATCCCTTTGATGCGTTCATAGGGCACCTCCCCGCGGATGGTCTTGAGGAGGTTCTGCACACAGATCTCGGGCGCTCCGTTGCCGGATGCTTTCATGGGATCACCTCGCTTTACTTGAGCTGTGCGTTGTTGGGTTTCTTCGCAGCCTTGTCGCTGCTGGATGCTCCGACGGTGACGGCGCTCAGACGCCGGCCGACGCCGCCAGAGGACGAGACGCCGGCCGCGGACGAGCTCTTGCTCGAGCCGCCTGCGCCGGCCTTCTTGCTGCTGGCCTCCTCGGCGTATTCCGTCAGGTTGATCGTGATCTTGCCCTTCAGGATCCGGCCGAAGTTGTCGAGTGTGGTGTCTGAGAGGCTGACGCCGGTGAGCTGAAGATTGGCCGGGCCGAAGCGCCGGCCGGCCAGATAGAAGGGGGCGTACTGCCCGACCAGCGACGTCCACGACTCGAACTCTCCCCGGGCGTCGCCGCCCACGGCAGACGCCAGATCGAAGTCGAAGCTCATGCTTTGCAGCTTGAGCGCCTTGGTCTTGGTGGCCGGGGATCCGGCCTTGTCGTCGCTGTTTTCCGTGTCGAGCTCGACGCTGGAGGAGACGCCATTCAGGGCGGCGATCCTCTGGCTGGAGACGCCCCACGTCTTGCTGTTCCATGATGCCATGACGGCCATGTCTATCCCTCCTTACTGCGGGCCAGAAGTGCCGCCTCCCATGCTGTCGGTGTGGGTGTGGCCGGTCAGGCTGATGCCCGTGGCGATCACGTCTGCCGACGGGACGCTGATGCCCTTGTCCTGCATCGTGAGCGCGCCCTTCTTGACGGTGATGTCGCCCGGGACGATACCGTCCCACTCTCCGTCCATGCGGGAGAGGATGATGCCGGTGCCGTCCTCGAACATAGCATAGGCGACTTCTGTTCCGGGGGTCAGGTTTCCCATCTCTCCGCGCAGATACCACGGGATCGTCAGCGGCCGTGTGACCATGCTGTCGGCGGTGCTCGGGAGCACTCTGGCCGTGGTTTTGTCGCCGTTCCTGTCGGCCTTTCCCTCCACGCTGGAGATCTTGCCCTTCTGGATCATTTGGTTGTTGCTGTTCATCAATATCCCTCCAGTGGCTTGCGGAGGTATAGCTTGCTCCGCGTCTTGACGTAGTCGTGCCGGATCCGGCTGATGAAGGCCGTGCCGTCCCACGACTTAACGCCCTCGGTCGCCAGCGTGACCACAGAGCCCGCCGCATAGTCTCGCAGCAGCGAGCCCGTCCAGAGGGTGCCGACGGTCGCGTTTTTGTTGGCGTCCCGGAGGAGGCCCTTGGCGAAGCGGTCTGCCTCGCTCTGGTCAGTCATGCGGAAGGGTAGGATCCGGCGCAGCACCTTGTCGCCGCCGTTCGGGGCTGCGAAGGTGCCGGTCAGACCGCCGTTGACGGCTTCGGCCGAGCCGTAGGCGTTGGTGCCCTCGTCGCGGTACTCGAAGTCATTGGCCGGGGTGATGGTGATGGTGTCGACGGGCTGCTGGCTTTCCATGTACGCCTCGTCGTAGACGACCAGCTTGCCGTCATACACCAGAAACGCCGCGCCCTCGAGGGTGCAGCGGTTTTGAAAAAATGCGAAGTCTGCGAGGTTGTTCTGCTCGACGTAGTCGTAGGTCTGGTCGGTGATCCCGTAGGTCTCGAGCGTCAGGCCGTGGCGGCCGGCGATCTCTTGAGCCAGTTGCAGGAACTTGACCTTTTCCCACGATTTGCTCCGCTTATCCTTCGCAGACTGCGGGACGGAATAGGCCCGCAGGGTGATGATGCCGGACTCGGGGACGACGCTCTCGACGAACATTTTGCCCGTCTTGGCAGCGCCGTCCTCGATGGCGATGGTGTCGCCCTTCTTGGGGTTCCACGAGTCCCACAGCTCGCGGGTGTCGTTGAGCTTGAGCAGCAGCTCGTCGCTCTGCTTTTCGGCGTACATATCGTGATAGCAGCGGTGGACGCTGACGTCCGGGTAGATGTCGACGCCTTCGTATAGGATCTTCACGGCGTCACCTCCTCCACGGCGGCAGGGTCTCCGGCGTCTCCACGGTCTCGACGATCGGGATCCGCACAGCCTCGCCGCCCTCGAAGATCAGCACGTCGCTGAGGTCGGGGTTGGCCTCGATGATGGTGCTCGCCATGCGCTCCTCGTTATAGGCGACGAGCGCGATGCTGTCGAAGGTGTCGCCGCCCTGCGCCACATAATCAATAAAGCTGACTGTCTGCTGTGACATAGGCGCCGCCCTCCCTTCTGCTGAGTGCCTCGAGGATGAAGTCGATGAACTCCGGCTCGAGGTCGCGGAGTTTTCGGATCAGGGCGTCCTCGTCGGTGTCGCCCTCGACCTTGATCTGAGGTGAGAAGGACAGGCCGCTCAGGTCATAGACCACAGCCGTGCCCGATCCGCTGCTGATGGGCTCGTAGTCGGCCTCGCTGGATGCGCCCAGCATCCGGCCAGCCTCGGCCCAGTAGGACAGGTTTTGCGAGCGGTACGCAGGGTTGAAGCTGATGACCGCCTCGGTCGGATAGCGCGGATCCTCGCCCGCGATGGACGGGCCACTCGTGAAGCCGCCGGTCGCATAGCCGGAGACGTCGGCGCTGCCGCCGCCTCCACCTCCAAACAGGCCCGCGATCTTGCTGATGACGCCGGAGCCGAAGCTGACAATCTTCGATACCCATCCGACGATCGTGCCGAGCACGCTTGCGATGGGCTCCAGAATAGCCAGCAGGGGCGAGAGGAGCGGCATGATCGCATTGAGCAGGCTCACGACCGGGGGCAGCAGGGCCTCGATCAGTTGCATCAGCGGAGGCAGCAGCGGCATGATGACGCTGTTGACGATTTGCAGGGCAACCTCCAGCAGCGGGGTGATGACCGGCAGCAGCGCGGCGATCAGGTTCGCCAGCACAGGCAGCACAGTCGAGATGATCTGCGTCAGCATCGGGAGCACGGTGGCAAGGATGCTGGCGATCGGCGGTAGAATAGCCTGAACGATCTGCATGAGCGGCGGGAGTAGCTGCTGTGCGAGGTCGAGCAGAGGCGGCAGGAACGAGCCCACGAGCTGAGCCAGTAGTGGCAGGATGCCCGCAGCCAGCTCCGTGACCATCGGCATGACCTTCTTCAGGGTGTCGCCCATGCCGACGAGGAAGTCCTGCACAAACGGCATACAAGCGTTGAGCGTGTCGGTGATGACCGGGCTGATTTCCTCGAAGGTGTCGGTCAGGATTGGGGCCAACGATGTCAGCGTGTTGGCGATCATCGACGCCATAGGCAGTAGGGCCACTTCGGCCGACCTCTTGACCGCCTCGAAGGCAGAGCCGAGGTCGTTGTACTTGACGTCGTTGATCTGCTGGAGCGCGGCGGCGCCGTCATAGGCTGCGGTCTCGATGTCACCGAGCACGGGCAGGATGCCCGCCTCCAGATCCTCGAACTGCGAGCCAAACAGTGCGACGCCGATCTCGTTGCGCTTGAGAGGATCCTCGAGCTTGTTCAGAGCCTCGACGGTGTCGAAAAATGCAGCCTGCGCGGTCTCGCCGCCGGCTGCAAAGGCCGCGAACATTTTGTCGGAGTTGAGGCCGAGGCCCTTGAAGGCTTCGGCGCTGCTGTCGCTGCCGTCTTTCGCTCTGATGTTGAACTCCTTGACGGCGTCGGCCACTTTGTCGATGCTGAACAGGCCGGCGTCAGCGCCTTCCACGAGGGAGCCCATGAACTGGTCGGCGCTCAGGCCGAGGGCCGCAAACTGCGCCGAGTATTCGTTCAGGGTGTCGAGCAGGTCGCCGTTTTTGTCTGCGCCGTTCTGTGCGCCGGTGGCGATTAGGCCGTAGGCTTCTTCGGCGCTGATGTTGAAGTTTTTCATCAGAGCCGAGGCGGCTCTGGCGCTTTCACTGATGTCGTAGTCGAAGGTGTCACGCAGCACGAAGCCGGCCGCGGTGGCCTGCTCCAGCGCTTCGCCGGCCAGATCGCTCGCTTTCTGCGTAGCGGCCAGCCCTTCGGCCACGTCGTTGAAGTCCTCGCCGAGGTTCTGCGCGTAGATGTTTTTTACACTCTCGCCCAGCGCGTCCAGCTCGTCGCCGGTGGCGCCGGTAGATGCGGAGAGCTGGTTCATGGCTTTGTTGTAGTCGTCGCCCAGCTCTGCCAGATACTTCCCGGCCTCGACGACCGCCTTGCCCGTCGCCACAGCGATGCCGCCCACGGCAGCACCGACGGCAACGGCCTTCCAGTTTACTTTGTCGAGGTGTCCCGCGACGTTGTCCATCGCCTTCCCGAGGGAGGGGTCGATGGTGCCGGCGAAGCTGACGACGGCCTGCATGATCTTGTTTTTGCCTGCCATCAGTGTCACCTCCTTCTGTATTTCCTGAAGTTATTCCGGGGCATTGAGGCGGCCTTGTCGCGTTGCCGCTTGGCCTCCTCGGCTGCCTCGTAGTATTCCGTCAGGAAGTCGGTCAGGCGTTCCCGTCGGAGCTCGCCGACTGAGGTGTGGAAGGCTCGTGAGTAGTCTCGGACGAGCTCTCCGAGCCGCTTTCCTCGGATTGTGCCGCCGACCTCGCCGTAGTAAAATTTCGGCCGATCCTCATAAGCTCCATGACGTCGGGGCCGCTGATGCGTTCGAGGTCGCTGACGTCGATGTCGCTGTTGACGGCGACGATCGCCATCATGGCGAGATAGGCGTGCAGGGAGTAGTCGAGCTCGCAGGCGCCGGCGCTGCCGCCGCCCTTGTTGGAGGTCGCGCGGAGCTTGCGGGCCTCAGCATCGGCAAACATTCCAACGGTGATCGCGTCGGTGTCATAGGTCAGAGTCTTGACCTTTTTACCGTTGATGGTGATGGGGTTCTGGAGTGTCAGCTTTTCCATGTGTGTCTCCTTTCGATAAATAGAGGGCGCCGCCCGGAGGCGACGCCCTTCTTGTTACAGGACGCTGCGGATGTCCTTGGCGTAGTCGACGCCGCCGACGCGCATGATGGTGTTGAGCTGGTCGATCAGCCAGTATTCGTTGCCAGCGACGAAAAGCTGGTAGCGGCTGACGGCCAGCGCGATCTCGTTCTCGCTGGCGTTGCCGGGATCCACGTTCAGGCCGGGGATGCCCTTGGAGACGCAGCGGAGGAACGCCTTGCAGCCTTCGGTCTTGGTGGAGCCGTCGGAGAGCTTGACGTCCTGCGCCCAGCGGATCTCGATGGTCTTGCTCGTCAGCTTGACGAGGCTGCGCAGGCCGAGGTCAATGCCGATCTTGGTGATGGATGCCTCCATCGCCTCGATCTGGCCGGGCAGCGGCGCCGTGTAGGTTCCCATCGCCTTGAAGTCAGCCGTCACAAGGTTGACGGGAGGCAGGGCGATGGTCACGTCCTTGGCGGCGAGAACGCCGTCCACATAGACGGTATCGGCGAGGATGGGGCCCTTCAGGTCGAGCCACAGGTTTGCCATTACTCGTCACCTCCTTCGTAGTAGACGGAGAAGCCCGCGTCGGTGTAGGCGACGTAGACGCTCGCAGACTTGAGGGGCGGGGTCGGGGTGACGGCGATGTCCCAGCGGAAGTCGCCATTCATCACGTCGGTGGTGCTGTTCTCGCTCTCGAGGAACAGGATCACAGGGGATCCGAGCAGCGCGCCCATGCTGACATAGCCGTCGAGCTTCTCCTGCTCGCGGTTGATGATGCGATCCTTCAGTGCGCGGGTCATGGGCTCGTCGATCTCCGGGCTCCACTCGCGCTGGAAGTCGTTGGTGATGTGCATGAGCATCCGCATGGAGACGTCGAAGATCGCGCGAGGATCCACGTCTGCGCCGTAGGTGTAGGCAGCCGTATGGTCGCCCCACAGTACCCATTCGCCGCCCCATGCCACGGCGGTGCTGATGCCGTTCTGCGTCAGCTCCTTGCCGCTCTGCTGGTCGAAGCCGCGGCTTTTCGCGTTGGCGCCGAAATACTGCTTGATGACGGGGATCGCCTTGTTGCCGCAGGTCTCCATCGGGACGCTGTTGTGGCTGAAGTCGGCGCGCATGAGCTCGACCACGGCCAGCGTGCTCAGGTGGAACACGTTGCCGAGGTTGTCCACAGCCTGCGGCCAGTAGACCTTAGAACGCTCGCCGGTGAAGGCGTTGGCCTTCTTCCATGCGATCGCCTTGGTGATCGTGTCGACCGCCTGCGCGGTGCTGTCCACGAGGGGCAGGTCGGCCACGACGAAGGCGTCCCAGTGGCCGTTGATCTTCTTGCAGGTCGTCAGCATGGCGTTGTAGACGGCAGGGCTGTGACTCCAGCCGGGGGCTGCGATCAGATTGCAGACCGCGAACTGCTCGGGATAGAGCAGCGCGATCGCGCTCAGGCCGCTGTACTCGCCGGAGGAGGTGACGCCGCCGATGATGTCGCTGTCTGCGATCTCAGAGTCGTCCACCTCACTGAAGCTGGCCGTCAGGCTGCCGGCGAGCTGCGCGTCGTCCTTCAGGCTGGTGATGATGACCGTGCCCTTGGTGAAGTTATAGTCCACAGCGTAGTCGGTGCCCTCGACGTAGTTGCCGCTGTCATTCTTTGCGATGGTCAGGGTGTCGAGGATGATCTTGTCGCTGGCGAACTCGGCGCGGCCGCCGGTGAAGGTGAGGGCCTTGGTGGTGGCCGCCTCCTTGCGGTGCTTGCCCGCGGAGGGGTCGAGCACATTGATGACGTAGATCGGGCCGATGTTCCCGAGGGTGTTGTTGAAATGCGCGTACACGGCCTCGCACAGGGTAAAGGTGCCCCAGTCGGACGAGTAGCCGATCTTCTTCTGAGCGTCGACCAGACTGGTGATCTTGATCGGCGCGTTGATGATGCCGGCCTCGCCGAAGCCGCGCACGAGGTTGACGGGTGCCGTGCCGATATAGACCGGCGTGGTGCCCGCCTGCACGGCGCTCTGTGCCACGGTCTCGCCGATGTGGCCGTAGGCGCCGTAGAGGTATTCGTTTGCCATCTGCTTATCCTCCTTTGCATGAAATTAGAGCAGCCGAGCGGCTGCCCTTAAAGCAGGTGTTGGTAGCTTTTCGGGTTGCGGGTCAGTGTCTCCTCGACGGAGAACTCAGCCCATGCAAACCAGTACGGGTAGAAGTCGGGGACGGCGTCTTGCTCCGTGACGGGGCCGAAGGTGATGCCCTTCTCCTTGATGACGCGGAGGTCGCCGAGGTACTCGGCGTTTTCAATCAGCCGGAGAGCTGTGTCCACAAAATTCCATGCGTCACGCCAGCCCTCTCCGTTCTTCACGAAGTAGGAGGCCGCCGCCTCGTTGTATTGCTGGATGTAGGTGCCGCTGCCGTCGCCCTTCGGCTTGAAGATGTCGGGCCCGTGGTAGCCGGGATCCCACGCTGAGAAGCAGAGCCGGATCTTGATGTCTCGGGCACTCTGGAGCAGGTCGTCGTCGCCCTGAACGATCTGCACGCAGACCGACGGGATCGGCGCGGCGATGTTCGGGGGTGTCCTGTCCTTCGATGGTACGAAAAGCGAGAACGCGGCCGGGTTTACCAGCTTGTATGGGTAGGAGGCGTCCGTTGCGTTGTCGTCGGGGAGCTTCAGCTTGACCAGAGGGCAGACCTCGGCGGTCAGCCAGTCCCGGACGGTTTCGATGCTGTTGACGATGGACATGGGGCACCTCCTACATGGTGACAGTCTGACCGAGGGCCACGGTGGCGATCCCCATGTCCTCGCTCCAGTCGTTGACGATGTACTCGCGGCCGTCGACGTTGAGCCCTTCGCCCGCCGGGCGCCGAGCGGGCAGATCCTCGACCGCCGCGTAAAGCAGCAGAGAGGACTCCGCGACGCTCAGCTCTTGCCCCCCTTGGCGTTCCTTCAGGGCGTTGTCGTCCAGCACGGCGGCGATGGCTCTGCCTTCGACGGTGTGCTTCTCACCGAACTCGTCGAGATTGAGAAACGTGCGCCGACGGTCAGCCTCGACCATCGCCTTGAAGCTGAAGGTCATCAGACAGGATCGGCGGCGCCGATCTGAGGGGGCTCCTCGTCGTCGGCGCCGTCATCAGGCTGCTCGGCCTTGGCGGCCTCGATGGCAGCGATGACGTCGGCCTTCTTGCGCATGGCAGAGGCGTCCACGCCATAGCGCGCGGCCACTTCCTTCAGCTCGTCGAGCTTCATGTCCTCGTTGTACTCAGGGGCCTCGTCGGCCGCGGTGTTGGTGCTGGCAGGCTCGTCGGCGTCGTCGCCGGGAGCGGGTGCGGGCTGCTCGGCAGTCTCGCCCGGCTCGCCGATGTACTTGGCGACGCCTTCCTTCACCAGACGGGCCTCCAGCTCGTCGTCGAACTTCTGAGGGCCGTCTGCTTCAGTGATGGGGATCACCTTGCGGCCGTTATAGTAGCCGAAGGTGCCCTTGATGATCTGGATCATGCTCTGCTCCTTTCTGCTGCGCTCAGTCCGTCAGGACGTCCGCAACGATGAACGGGTTCTTGTTGTTGGGGATCATCAGCGGGCGGCTGGAGATGGTCAGCGTGCGGCTGTTGCCTTCGGCGCTGCTCACATACTTCGGCACGCGGCGGCCGGCGTAGGTGTGGAACTCGCCGTCGCTCTGCTCGACCTGAGAGACGGCACCGTAGGCGGTGCGGCCAGCGCCGGGAGCGGTGAGGACGCACTTGCCGGACGGGATGTAGAGCTTGTCGTTGCCCTCGTCGTCGGTGTAGGTCAGGTCGTAGGAGATGACGCTGATGATGCGGCCGAGGACGTTCAGGCGGGCCACGATGGCAGCGCCGTCAGGCAGCAGCTCAGGCTCCACGTTGCCGATCTCGATGCGGCGGTTGTCGAGGAGCTTCTGCACGGCCGCGTCGTTGATGATGGTGTCAGCCACGTCCGGGGAGCAGACCAGATCAGAAGCGCGGAGGCCGCGCTTGGTCAGCATACGGATCATTGCCTCCAGATCCTTCAGGATCTTGCCGCCGGTGGCGTCCCACTTGGCCGTCGGGGTGTAGGTCGCGGGGTTGCTGGCCTCGGAGTAGAAACGGATCTCCATCTCGTCGGCCTTGTCGACGTCGTCGGCGATGTGCTTCATCACGCAGCCATTGGTCAGCATGGTCTCGGCGGCCATCGCTTCTTCGCGGTTGGTGATGAGCTCGCCCAGCTCGTCAGCGTCGCGCAGGATGAGGGTCTGCTGGCGCTGCTCAGGGGTGAGCTGAGAGTAGAGAGCCTCGCCGAAGCCGCGCTTGCGCAGCTCGTCGAGGGTCAGGACGCGACGTGGAGCCACGAAGGGCGGGGTGTAGCGTTCCATATTGTAGCCGGCGCGCAGGACGGTGACGCCGCCCTTGCGAGGGGCCACGAAGGGCGCCAGCTTCTTGCTGCCGTCACGGAACTCGACGAGCACGTCGTCGGTGGCGAAGATGTCGCTCGCGTCGTTGGTGGGGAAGTAGCGGTCACGCAGGAAGGTCGCAGCAGGGGTGAGCTGCTGCACGGCCATGAGCAGCGTGTGGGTGTCGTAGAAGTTAAAAGGCATTTTGTTGTCCTCCTTCTCTTAGTATTCGATGGCGTCGGAGAGCAGGATGCCG
>ERZ779869.2273-NODE-2273-length-16113-cov-6.311683_pt1 | contig 16113 bp, 14 predicted proteins | sample MGYA00511557_ERZ779869 | MGnify/ENA primary metagenome ERZ779869 (study PRJEB29588, sample SAMEA2154620) | human gut metagenome | biome: human gut; feature: human-associated habitat; material: faeces | place: Denmark | collected 2008/2010 ...
ATTCAGGAATCCCTGGATTCAGGCATGAATGACCATATTTCCAAGCCGATTAACATGGAGGAATTAATCGATACTATCACTAAATACATTAAACACGATTAGGAAAACAAAGAAGTTAATTCTGATGAAAAGTTTGCACTGACTTTTCTCTTTCGATGTGATATTATTATACTTGCCAGAAAAGCAATGAGGGTCTACGGAGTTTTCCGTAGGCTCTTTTTTCTTGACCGGATGCCATTGTTACCGCCTGCCTGTCCCATGACAGAAACAGCCGTGTGGCAGCAGAGTGCATGATCAAAGGTAAGTAATCATCCGTATTATCAAAGTAAGCCGCCCACTTGGGCGGCTCAATTTATTTCTTGTATTTCGTTCGAACTTCATCGGGCAAATCTTTTGACCACGGCAGGAGTTTATCCATCTCTTCAGTCTCTGGAAACACTCCCATTTTACGAATCTCGTCTAATATATAGGTAAGATAATTATACGGTTTCAGTCCGTTTAATACTTGGTTATAAGGGGATTTATATCTTTTTCGATTCTCTCATCCCCCGTAAAACCAGTAATCGTTATGGTTACTGGTTTTTGTGATTTACGCGAACAACGAGCCAAAGCCCGTTCTTGCACGAGACCTTGGCGACTGCCACGCAAAAGATGTCGAAGAAATGAATAGTCACTTTTTAATGTTTAACAAGAATATTATCTCAATCAATGCGAATCCTTTTCTTCACCGCAAAAATCAACAACAAAATGGGTAACCAGAACATTAACCACTAAAAGTGATAGCATTATTCCTGCGATAATAAGAATCGGCCAACGGAATGTGAAATATGACAATTTATTTTCCATATAAATCTTTACCCCAACCAAAGCTGCCATTCCTACAGTAAATAACAATCCCACCACACACATAAAATAATAACTTCCTTCTCCAAAGAGCATTAATTTCATTTGCTTATCGGTCATTCCAATACTTTTCATTACGTCAAACTCTTTTCGTCGAGCGTACATCCCAGTGAATACAACGTTACAATAATTGGTCAATCCCGCAATGAATAATATGATACTTACAGCACCTAAGAGAATTCGATTTCCTCGCATATATGTTTCTTTTTGCTGCATCAGGTCTGATTTACAGATAACAAAAACTCCTGCTTCGCCGGTTCCTTCATCCATTGATACTTCTGTCATTTCGGATCGTTTTTTATTTTCCTCGGAGACCAGCTCGCTGATCTGTGTTTTCACATAAGGTTCTTTTTCCGAGTCGGCAGTTAATTCCATTGTTAATATCTTTTTCTCAGTTGGTATCTTTTGAAAGCCTTTCTCACTGATAAAATAGTATAAGCTGCATTCTCCATGCCAGGATTGATTTATTTCCGGGAAATCATCGTTTTGCCGATCCAAATAACCACATAGAGTAAATGTTTCAGATTCTTTTTGAGGGAATTCGTCTTCCTGTTGTTTCTCTTTATTCTCAGAATTACTTTGTTCTTTTCTACGAATCGCATCTTCTCTTGAAAGCAAAGTTTTAAAGTATACCGGTTCGCCAATTGCTTCATCTGCAAGTTTTTGCTGTTCCGGGGTCAGCATATGATCATGTATGAGCAACACGCCATTTCCTTCTTCCAAAGATTTCAAATCAATATTGAGTTGATTATCCTGAACGTATTTCTCAAGCGACAAGATTTGATTGTCATTTAAAATCTGCACCGTATCCCAACTGAATCCTTCCACCATATTGTCATTTGTAAGATTCGAAAGCCCTTCATCATAAGGACGGATGCCCTTTCTGGACATAACTGTAGTTACATAAGCTCCTTCGATCAGATTAGAATTCTCCCAATCGATACCATCTATCTTGTGTATTTTTTTCTCCAACTCTTGAGAGATTGGTGAAAATTCATCATAATCGTTATCATACAACAGTTCCACACCATCTCCCTGCGTCAGCAAAGGATCCACATCGATTTCTCTGGTTTTATATTCTTCCCCACACCCCTGACTTTTCCCGAATTCGCTAAACTCTCCTGCCAGCAAAAAATCAGGACGTTTCTCAAGAAGATGCTTATAATCACATCCATTTGTAAGTACATTCATTAGAATAAAGGATAGGACACCTAAAAATATAGAAAGACTTGTAATGATAAATCGTGCTTTCTGTCGTGTTATATTTCCCCATGCAATATAAAGCATTTCTCCTGTTTCAGAACGTCTGTGCACTATTTTCCCAGAGTGTTTTGTTTTTCTGGCAACTGTAATTTCGTTATAAGCAGCACTCTCAATACAAGACAGCTTCGTTATTTTTCTAATAACGCCTTCCGATGCTATCCACAAAATTCCATTTACAAATACAACAGAAAGCAAAAGAATCCACGGTCTGAAAAAGGAAAGTATTGTATTCCCTCCCATTTCCTGATAAAAATGGAAACCTAATAGTTCCGGTATTAATAAGACTAAAATCAGTGCAGAGAGCAAACTTCCCAAGACAGAACCTTTTAACATGAGTGACCTCATTTGTTTCCGGTATATTTTTGTAATCTGTCTTTCTGTGGCTCCGATCGTGTGGAGCAGTCCGAGATTTTGAACATCTTCGCTCATGGATATCCAAAGGACATTGCGTACAAGGAAATATATTCCACACAAAATTCCTATTGTTCCTAATATCACCATCTCATATCCACCTGCGAATTTAGAAACAGCAGTATATTGTGCTGTATCAGAAACGTATATCTTCTGATCTGCACTCTTCATCGGCAATGTCTGATATAATTTTTCCTCTGTTTTACTCCTGTTTAAATGATCACTCTGACTGAAAAGTAAAGTATAAGGACCCTTTTCCAGTTTCAACTCTTTAATTTTGTCATGTGAAATATATCCGATTGCTAATTCATTTCCAGAGTCTGTATACCAGCCACACAATTCGAATTTTTCTTTTGAATGTTCGAACACACCTTTGTATACATCTAAGTTTATTTCCATTCCCTGTTCCGGTTCAGAGATACCAAGTTTTTTCAATGCCCGCTCAGATAATAGAATTTCATCCTTTTTCTGTGGGTAGCTTCCAATCACATTGGTATATGCCGGTCTCAAAAAATTGTTCCAGCTTTCTGAGTCAGCCCAGACTATATCACATATCGTTTTTGCATTGTTCTCCGAAACTTCTGTAGCTTCACCTACAAAAATACTTTTTCCAACTTGTTTTATATAATCCAGTTGTTTTAATTTTGCATATTGTTCTTCTGTTCCATCTTCTATTCTCCCCGAAGAAGCAGTTCCATTTTCTCTGATTAATCTTATTTCTTCTGCCTGTATTTTTCCAAATGAGATTCCGAATACCATAGTAATAGCAACAATACCGATTACGATCGAGCAAAATAAAATCGTATTTCTCACCTTTTTTGTGCCTGCAAAATTTTTAGCCAGAAATCGGATTATGTCTTTATTGTTATTTGGAATGTTCTTGTGAAGCATAGTAATCCCTCCTAACAATCGTTACAATCTCTTGTATAGATTTTCCCATCAGACATACGTATTACTCTGTCTGCCATCTGTGCGACCTCTTCTTGATGCGTCACGATCAATGTCGTCTGATGAAATCTTGCAGCACAGGATTTTAGTAATCCTACGACTTCCATACTTGTAACAGAATCCAGATTTCCGGTCGGTTCATCCGCCAGGACAATTGCCGGTTTCGTCAACAATGCCCGTGCTATAGAAACTCTCTGTTGCTGTCCACCGGACAGTGTTGATGGAAAACGTTCTAATTTATCTTTTAATCCAAGTATTTCTACAATTTCATTAAAGAAATCTATATCGATTTCCTTACCGTCAAGTCGCATCGGAAGAACTATGTTTTCGCGTATACTAAGCGAAGGAATTAAATTGTATTGTTGGAATACAAATCCGATATTTCTTCTTCTGAATATTGTTCTTTCTTCCTTGTTAAGATCTTTTAAACTTGTATTTCTGATCCAGACACCTCCAAAATCCGGAATGTCAAGACCACCTAATATGTTCATAAGTGTTGTCTTTCCACATCCGGACGTACCAACAACCGCTATAAATTCGCCCTCTTCCACCGTTAATGACACACCATCTAAGGCACGCACTTCATATGTATCGGATGTATAATATTTTTTTAGATTCATGGCTTTGATTATATCCATCTTTTCTGTAAACTCCTTTCGCAAATGCTACCTTCAACTCAGCCATAATCTATTTTACATGGTACATCTTACAAACTTCTTACACGCTGCATATGAACTGTCTATACCGGAAGATTCACTTCTATAAGCAGCCCTGGCTTCATTTGTTTTGCTTTCATCATCCCTTTTTGTAATAGAACAATCTCTCTGGAAAGATATAAACCAATTCCGCATCCTTCCTGCCCTCTTGCCTGCTCACCACGATAAAATCTTTGAAAAATTTTATTTTCTTCTCCGTCTCTTATCCCGATTCCATAATCTCTTACTTGAATTTTATAAAACATTTCTGTCTGTTTCATTGTGATATTGATCGTGCTGTTGTTTTTACTATATTTGACTGCATTATCAAACACATTATAAAGGGCCTCACACATCCAGTTTTTATCATGTTCGCAAATGATTTTCTCTGGCAATTCTACTTGAAAATAGATATCTTTCTCTTCTGCCTTTTTCTGTATTTGCCCCAACGCATTTAGAATCGTTTCAACAAGATTTTCTTTTTGAGTGTGAACTTGTATGATTCCCTGCTCTAATCGGGCAGTTTTTATAAAGCTCTCCACCAAAAAACATAATTGTTCTTCACTTGTTCGCAAGTCTTTTATGTATTCTGTATTCAATGTTTCTTGAGTTTCATTTAATGACTCTTGCAGCAATTCTGTATAATTTTTTATATTCGCCAGCGGTGTCCTTAGTTGATGCGCAATCTCAGAAATTAATTTCTGTATCTCATATTTACTTTTTTCAGCCTCTTTCCTTCTTCCTTCCAATATTTCCTGTAAACGGATTAATTGATTGGTCGTTTTAGAATAGATTGTTTCTTTCCCTATATCAGAACCATCTAATTCATTGCCGTTTATTAAGGATTCCGTCAATTTATATATTTTATTCATTTCATTTGTTCTCAAATGATTTTCAACTAAATATACAGTGCTTCCTCCGAGTATGAAACCTATTAAAAGTACTGTAAAAATTGCTACAGCCATGCTACTCTCCCATTCTATATCCCATTCCAAATACATTACTGATAACATTCGATGAATCATTCAATTTCTTTTTCAATCTGCTGATCATAACGCTAATTGTGTTAGGATCAATGAATTCACTATCGATTCCCCATATATTTTCCATTATCATCTCTTTTGTAAGAACCTGGTTCTGGTTCATAATAAAATATTCTAAAAGCTGATACTCTTTGAGTGTCAAAGATATTTCCGTCTCTCCAACAAAAACCTGTTTTCTATCGGAATATAACATAACCTGTCCGCACATAAAAATATTTTCATTTGATTTTCTCTTTAGCACAACTTCAATACGCTTTAACAATACTTTTATTGAAAATGGTTTAACCACATAATCATCTGCTCCTGTATCAAACGCTTTTAACATATCTTTTTCGTCATCTTTTGCAGTCAAAAAAATAGCTGGAATTTTTCTATTTTTTTGAAGCTCCTGATATAGATTTATTCCATCTCCATCTGGTAATCCAATATCTACGATCAACAAATCTACAGAACTATCTATATTTTTAATTGCTTCTTTTCTCGAACCAGCAAGAATTGTTGTATAACCTTGATTTTTCAAGGATGTATCTAATGCCTTTCTCAACAAATTGTCATCTTCTATAATTCCTATTCTCATACACTCCTCCAACTATGATACCTACGGATTGTTTCGTGCAATGCACTCCCACAATCCTGGTATCATCATATAATATAAAAATACACATATCTTCCTTCCAATACAAGCTTTTTACACAATAATATGAAAGGTGATATTCAGAAATCATTCAAAGCATCACCTTCCTCTGTTGAAATCCGTAATACTAATTGTCATAAATAGAAAAGAGCGTTATAATAAAAACAATTTGAAATCAAAGAAATAAGTTGGAATTTCTAAACACAAGGAGAAAAAATGAGTACAAAAGTTGAAAAAGCATTAGAACTACATGGCAAAGGATATAACTGTGCACAGGCTGTAGCCTGTTCTTTCTGTGAGGAATTTGGTGTAGACCAGGAAACAATGTTTAAAATCTCTGAGGGATTCGGATTTGGCATGGGCATGATGGACATGTGCGGAGCTGTAACCGGAATGATGATGGTTATCGGAATGGACAACAGTATTGGAAATCTTGAAAATGGAAAATCTACTAAAGCAGATACCTATAAGAAAACAAAAGAATTTGCAGAAAAATTCCGCCAAAAGAACGGAACCTATTATTGTCGTGACCTAAAGGGAGTCTCTGGAAAGGGGAAAGTTGTCCCATGTTCTCAGTGTATTGCAGATGCTGTTGAACTGACAGAAATGTATTTAGAGAGTGTAAAATAAAGTGACGCTAAATAACAATTGGGAGCTATGCTCCCATTATTTATTTCTCCCTGATTTCTTGAGGTCTCCTCATCCACCTATCTTCTCTTCCAGTTGTAACAATCGATTGTTCAGTACTGTATAATAAGCGCTTTCTCTGTTTTCAACCAAAATCAGAGTAATATTCGCCGCAACTGCAAGATCTACCAGAAAGCTGTCTTCTGTTCCTGCTGTTTCCTGACTGAGAATCAGCTTCTTCCCTTCATTCTGTTCTTCTAATATTCTTTCAAACAGTTTTGTAAGAATCGTACTCTCGTCTACCTTAATTTCTTTTATCTTTTCTATCTCAATTTCTTCTTTTCTGACCAACTGCGGCATACTTGGATGTACCGCACGTACACCTCCAAGATACCTGTAAAGCGGAATTTTTTCTGCAGCCGCTGCTGCCCGCGCCACTGCAAGTGATATTGCAAAGGATGTCTGTTCATTTCCGTTTTCTTTCAGAATTGTATCAATCTTTCTTTGTTCAAATACATTTTCACCGATTATTTCCGGTGCGATCTGACTGTTAAGCAGTTCAATTTTTTCTTCGATGTGCACCTGCTGTTTTTCTGTCTGCTCTTTTTTACTATAATTTTTCCCTGCCATAGACGCTTTTCCTATGATTTCTCCTCCTGCCAGCACTTCCACTTCAATAGCCGGATTCCCGGCGAAATCAAGGATCTCTCTTGCATAAACGTCACGGATTTCTATTGCAAGATCCAGCTTATTTCTAACTTCTGGTTCCACACTCCAAAACCTCCTTTTCGTTGCTTTTCTTTCTATTTTTGTATGCTGTTTTTCGTACTTTGCTTAATTTCAGTATTTCCTTTTTGGAATAACTTCATGCGTTGACTTTTCACTTTTCAACGCTTACAATCATATGTGCAAACATTTGTGACAGATTTTTAGATTGGATGTTGCACACAAAAGCTATCATTTTTCTTTTGGGGAGGAATTTATTTATGTTAGACAAGGGGAAGCATTTTCTTTTACTGACAGTCAGCACACTGATCATGGCGATCGGTACCTACTTTTTCAAGTTCACGAATAACTTTACCTTTGGCGGTATCACCGGTCTTGCTGTTCTTATTGCAAAGACAGGATTTATGACAGCCGGTGATTTCAACTTTGTTGCCAGTATGACGCTTCTGGTGATCGGAATGATTGTTCTTGGTAAGAAATTCGCAGCTAAGACAGCTTATTGCAGTATTCTGCTCTCGGTAACGCTTTCTTTTCTGGAGCGCGTCTGCCCGATGAAAGCTCCTTTGACAGACCAGCCGATGCTGGAGCTTTGTTTTGCAATCGCACTTCCTGCTCTTGGCTCTGCCATTTTGTTCAACATTGGAAGTTCCAGTGGCGGTACAGATATTATTGCTATGATTTTAAAAAAATATTCCAGCTTCAATATCGGACCGGCTCTTATGCTTTCTGATCTGTTGATCACTATTGCCGGATTCTTTATCTTCGATATCAAAACTGGATTATATTCTTTGCTCGGACTTACGATTCGTTCTTTCATGGTAGACACCTTTATCGAGAACTTCAATTTGTCCAAATATTTTAATGTTGTATGTGACGACCCGGAACCGATCTGTGATTTCATCGTTCATGAGCTGAACCGTAGTGCCAGCGTCTTTCACGCAACGGGTGCTTATTCCGGTCAGGACAAAGCGATCGTCCTGACTGCGCTCAACCGTACCCAGGCTGTCCGCCTGCGTAATTTCATCAAGATTACTGATCCAAAGGCGTTTATTCTGATCTCTAATACAAGTGAGATTATCGGAAAAGGATTCCACAGTATCTGATCAACTCTGTTTGATCAGATACTGTGAGTGGGACATTCTAATGAAATAAGTGATCTCCGATCCGTGTTCCGTAACCGCCTACACTGAAATACAGACAATCTCCAATCGGATTGCTTCCTGCAAGCGCATCTTCTGCCGCCTGCATCGCAGCCTCTGTATAGCCCTGGTTTGCTCTTACGCGGTCAAGCCATCCGGACATTGCCGGTGAGAACTGACCGGACTGGTAGATTACTTCTTCCATCGTATCCGGATAAGAGGAACTCTTGATACGGTTCATTACAACCGCTCCAACCGCAACCTGTCCTTCATACGGTTGGTTTCCCGCTTCACAGAAGATCAGGGATGCCAGCAATTCTTTTTCTGCTGCCTGCTGTGCAGCCGCTGCTTCTGCCTGTGCCGCTGCTGCCGCTTCTGCTTCTGCCTTCTCTCTAGCGATCCGTTCTGCTTCTTCCGCCGCACGTCTCTCTTCTTCCAGCTTTGCTTCATAAGCAATCTTCGCTTCAACTGCCGCGATCTTCACATTCTCGATCATCCCTGACTGTACATCGATCACTTCCTTTGATACACACCAGTCAGTACCTACATCCCCGGCAGACTGCGTGTCATCTAAAGTTTCTTCCTGATCCGATGGCTCCGTTGACACTTCTGCTTCTACAGCACTCTGCCCCTGTGCTTCCGTGGAACTTGCAAATCCCGTCAGCATGACCGCACTCATCATTGCTGTATACATCGCCAGAAACATCCTTTTATTTTTATTAAATTTCATATACCCTCCTAACAATTTTGTTGCATAATTTTTACCATTTAATTGCTATTCTTTATTAATACTATGCATTATTTTCATTTTTATTACATTTATTACAAAAATGTTACGAGCGATATATTATCATAAAAATGTGTGCATGTCAACTTTTTTATTTCATGCAGAAAATCCGATCCTTTTTTCTACTAAAATACAGCTCCTGTAAAAGTCTCAACTTCCTACAAGAACTGTATCTCTCAACATCATTTTATCTCATTTTTTACAATGTCACGATTTCTCCATCTTCATCCCAGAGATCATGCCAGTCTTTTGCTCCATGCCACAAGAACACCTGTCCTTTTACAAGGCGGTTTCCTTTTTCGAGTGTTGCGATCTTCGCCATCTCTTCTTCTGTCAGCGGATCTTCTGTCATTGCTTTTAAGTTGCTTACATAATTGTGAAGTGAGAACGGGATTGCAATCTCGCCTCTCTGTCTTGCCCATTTCAGTGCAATGATCGCCGGGTGACAGTTATGAGCCTTCGCAATCTCCTGCATAACCGGAGTCTGCAGATCTGCTACATCTTCCGGACACATATCCCTCTCCGGTCTCATCGGAGAACCGATTGGCATGTAACCTACCGGCTGGATATCGTGTGCTACGAGGTAATCGTAAAGTTCCTGTTGCTGGAAGCAAGGATGAATCTCGAGCTCACAGGCAACCGGTTTGATCTTCATCAATGGAAGTACTGCTTCAAGTTTCGGAATTGTCATATTGGAGATTCCGATGAATCTTGTCAGTCCGTCTTCAACGAGTTTTTCACACTGTCTGTATGTATTCATGAATTCTTCCACACTGAATGGTTTAGAATCCGGATTTCTTGACTCTACATCGCATTTTGGTGCATGGTAATTTGGGAATGGCCAGTGAATATAATACATATCCACATAATCACACTGGAGATCTGCGATACTTTTCTTGCAAGCTTCTTCGACATGTTCGTGCATATCGTTCCATACTTTTGTCATAATAAAGAGATCTTTACGTTCTACGATTCCCTCATCAAATGCATTTTTAAATACTTTACCGATCTCCGGTTCATTTCCGTAGCATGCGGCACAATCGAACATGCGGTATCCGCTTTTGATTGCTCCGTCTACTGCTTCAGCAATCTGATCTGCTGTAAATCTGTCGGAACCAAAGGTTCCCATTCCGATACATGGTGCTTCATCACCTGTGTAGAATTTTACTTTTGGCACATCTGCCGGATTAATAAATTCACCCATGATAATTCTCCTTTTATCTAATCTAACCAATCTTCTCAATCTCCACCTGTGGATAGATCTTTTCCATATCTTCTTTTACAAAGAATCCTGTTTCTTCTCTGAGTGCTGCTGCCGCTGAGATCGCACTTGCTTTCTTCAATGTCTCTTCAACCGAAAGTCCTTCGCTAAGTCCAAGAGCGAACCCGGCGATCATGGAATCTCCGCATCCTACTGTGTTTACCGCATCGATCTTCGGCACACGTGCGCGAAAGATTCCGTCATCACATACGACAAAGGAACCGTCTCCACCGAGTGACACTGCTACGATTTCGACTCCATCTGCATGAATCTGTTTTGCCGCATCTACCATGTCCTGAAAGTTGTCGCAGCTTTTTCCTGTCAACATACGGATCTCATCAATGTTTGGCTTGATCATCGTCGGCTTTGCCTCGATTCCCATCTCAAGCAGTTTTCCACTTGTATCAAGGATGACTTTCTTTCCTGCCTCTTTGCAGATTCTTACAAGACGCTGATAAGCTGTTCCGTCAAGTCCTTTTGGAACACTTCCTGACATAGCAACAACATCTGCTTTCTTCACCAGTTCTGTGAAATGTTTTTCGAATCCCTTAAATTCTTCCTCAGATACCGTGAATCCCGGCTCAAGAAATTCTGTCTGCACGTGATTGACTTCATCCCAGATGTTGATACAGGATCGGCTCTCTTCTTCCAGATGATAGAATTCGCTCTTGATTCCAAATGGTTTCAGTGCATCTTCGATATAATTTCCTGCATGACCTCCGACAAATCCTGTCGCGACCACTTCCGCTCCTGCGATAGACGCCGGCTTGGATACATTTAATCCTTTTCCGCCTGGCGTGTACGCACATTCTTTCACACGGTTGACTTCACCGACCTGATAGCCTTCCACAACATATCTTTTGTCGATTGCTGCATTTAATGTTACTGTAAGTATCATATTCGGTACAGAGCTTTGACACATCAAAGCTCTTGTCCCCCTCTCTGATTAATCTTCGTTTACAAGCATTACTTTCCCCTGTACAAGTCCCGGTGTCTTAAACATCTGGAATGCTTCCTGTGCCTGGCTCATCGGAACCATTTTGTAAATAAATCCTTTGTCGAATTTCAGCTGTCCTGTCGCAAAGTAATGTGCTGTCAGATCCCACTCTTTGCCCGGGAATGGTGCGCTGTAGGACATCCAGGATCCTGTCAGTTTGAACTCTTTACGGTTCATGTTCTCCCACATTGCCGGTGTGAACTCAAGATTGACATGCGGTGTTCCGATAAAGCATACATGGGATTTATTTCCTGCAAGTTCAAATGCCATATGCATGGTTGGAACCTGTCCGGCTGTCTCGAATACAAATCCGTATCCTTTGCCGCCTGTGATTGCCATTGCCTCTTCCATAAAATTCTCTTTCGTTGTGTTGACAACTTCGTCAGCTCCAAGACGTTTCGCAAGTTCAAGTCTCTCATCACTGATGTCGAATACTACAACTTTCTTTGATCCGAAGATCTTGCACCACTGCATTGTAAACATTCCGATTGTTCCGCCGCCGAGTACTGCAACATACTGTCCGCCCTGATAATCATTCTGGAACACTCCGTGGATTGCTACAGTTGCAGGCTCAAACATGGCCGCCTGTTCATACGGAATGCCCGGATCATATACAACTGCATTTTGCTCTGGGATCACTACATAATCGGCATTGGATCCCTGCTCTCTGGAACCAATAAAGCTGTAATGTTTGCACAGAGAAAAATTTCCGTTCTGACAGTCATCACATTTCATACATGGTTTCAACGGTGCACCGGATACGTGATCTCCAACCTTAACCTTTGTTACACCTTCACCTACTTCTACAACATCTCCTGAGAACTCATGTCCAAGTACGATTGGATAGAAATGAACTCCGTTATGAAGTACTCGTGGAATATCAGATCCGCAGATACCGGAACATTTTACTTTGACCTTAACTTCGCCCGGTCCCGGTGTCGGTTCTTCGTAATCAAGATACTGTACGTCTTCGTTGGCGCATACAACTGCTGCTTTCATTTTCAAGATCCTCCTTTTTTGATCTTTTGTTAATTTATTTCTTATTCATGGTTTTTCGCCATAGTTTCCTTTAATTGTTTATAAAGTTCTATATATGTTTCGTAATTTTTATCGTAAACTTTTCTGTTTTCATTATTCGGTTCGTGGGAACGCTTCTCTTCAATAGTAAGCTTCACTGCCTCGTCAAAGTCTTTGTACATTCCGATTCCGACTCCGGCAAGGATCACTGCACCGAGTGTTGTTGCTGTATCAGAGGATGGAACAACAATTGGTTTTCCTGTGATGTCAGACTTGATCTGTGTCCACAACAAGGAGTTTGCTGATCCGCCCATCGCACGCAGGACTTCTACTTTCGCTCCGGCTTCTTCCGCAACATCAAGGTTATGCTTCAATGCATATGCTGTTCCTTCCATTGCCGCACGGATGAAGTGTCCTTTTGTCTTACTGAAATCTAATCCGTAGTAAACACCTTTTGCGTTTGGATCCCAGATCGGAGTTCTCTCACCGGACATATATGGGAGGAAGATCACTCCGTCACTTCCCGGTACTACTGCTGCCGCCTCTTCATTAAATAAATCCAGTGAGCTTTTTCCCTGACGTTTTCCTTCTTCTCTTTCGTACGCTCCGAACTCCCGCTCAAGCCAGCGCATCACTCCGCCGCCTCCGGTTGTTCCGCCTTGTAAGAGCCAGCAATCCGGCACGACATGAAATCCAAGAATCAACCGCTCATCAGCACGATACTGGTCAGTACAGATACTCATTCCACCTGCCTGTCCACCTTGTTCCTGTGTCTCTCCGCTGTGGATCACTCCTGCGCCGAGAGTTCCACATGCTGCATCGAGTCCTCCGGCCACGACCGGTGTTCCTTCTGCCAGTCCGCTTTCTTTCGCAGCTTTCTCATTTACCTCACCGATCACTTCATGACAGGCATGGATTTCCGGCAATAGCTCAGAAGAAAATCCAAATGCCTGACACATCTCTTCCTTCCAGGTTCCTGTTCTCATATCGAAGCAGTGAAGGCCATATCCCTGAGAAAGGTCCTGTGTCATCACACCGGTCAGTTTGTATGCAATGTAACTGTTGGATTGAAGGATCTTATAAGTCTTTGCATAGACTTCCGGCAGGTTTCTCTGATACCAGATAATCTTTGCAGTTGTATAAGACGGCTGCAAAGAGTTGCCGCAAAGCTCAAAGATCTTGTCTTTCCCAATCTTTTCATTGAATTCTTCACAGATATCTGTGGCTCTTGTGTCCATCCAGATTGGGGTGTTCGTAAGTACATTTCCATCTTTATCTACTGCGATCGCAGACCAGCTCTGTCCATCAATTCCGATTCCTTTAATCTCTTCCGGGGAAATATTTCCTTTTACGAGTACCCTTGGGATTGCATCGCAAACTGCTTCCCACCATTCTTCCGGATTCTGTTCTGCCCATCCAGGATGTGGGTAATAAACCTGATAATCACCGGTTCCGGTTGCCTTGACGGTTCCGTCTTTTGCAAAGACTGCAATCTTGCAGGCACTGGTTCCGATATCTATTCCTAATAAATATTCTCCCATGGTCTCCTCCTCTTTATGAAATGTCCGCCACTGATTCTCCTTCTACGAATCCGGTTTTCAGCCAGATTGTCTCTGTTGTTTCTATTTTGTCTGATGTTTTATCTGATGTTTCATCCTTATCTTCGAGATGACTCAATAACAGATTTGCTGCCGCTTGTCCAATCTCTTCCGTTGGCTGTGTCACGATTGTCAATCTTGGTACTACAGCTCTTGCAAAATCCATGTTATCAAATCCTATCACAGACAGCTGTTCCGGAACTTTGATACCAAGGTCATTGATCTCCATCATTGCTCCGACTGTCATCTCGTAGTTGGAGATAAAGACTGCTGTCATATCTGGATTGTCTTCGTAAAGCTTGCGCATCGCTTTCGCTCCGCCGGCAATCGTGTAGTTACCATCTGCCAGAAGTTTTGTATCTGTTCTATCTGTTTTTCCTTTTAAATCTGATTGTTGTGCTGATCTAGCTTTGGATGATTCTTGTATCGCAAGCTCATATCCTCGTTGACGTTCCCTTGCTGTATACACATTATCCGGTCCTGTGATCATACCAATCTTCTTATGCCCTTTTTTCATCAGCCGTTTCACTGCGTTCTGCGCTGCTCCTTCATTGTCTACAAGAACACAGTCGCAATCTCCGTTCTCCATCCTTCGGTCGATCAGTACAACCGGTCTTCCGGATTTTCTAAATCTATCAAATACTTTCTTCTCTGCTCCGGTTGGCATCATGATCAAGCCATCCACTCTTCTGTGAAGAAGGAATTCTGCTGCCTCTTCTTCTCGCTTCACATCGGATCTGCAGTCACAGATCATCGTCGCATACCCATGACTTCTTAATAAATCTTCCGCTGCTGTAATAATCTCTGAAAAGAAAATGTTGTTCAACTCGGGTAAGATGATTCCGATGGTCTTCGTTCGGTTTGTCTTTAATCCTCTTGCAACTTCATTTACCTCAAAATGAAGCTTCTCAATTGCCTCTTCGATCTTGATTCTGTTTTTCTCACGCACATTTCCTCCATTTAGATAAGAAGAAATTGTTGCAAGTCCGAGCCCTGTCTCTCGGGCAATGTCTTTCATCGTTGCACCCATAAACTTATTTCCTTATTCTGTATCTTGTAAGCTATCACTTGTTTTATTTTGCTTTTCCATCACATCCGCACATCTTCATGCGTGCGATCACCTGTTCTTTTACAGCTTCCATCGCAACAACACCGAGTTTTTTCGGATCGAATGTCTCCGGCTTCTCTTCAAGCAGTTTCTTCACGGCATCTGTGTATGCAACACGAAGCTCAGTAGCAAAGTTGACTTTACACATTCCACGCTCTACACATTCTCTTACGTCTTCTTCACTCAGTCCGGAAGCTCCATGAAGCACGAGCGGAACATCTACAACTTCTTTGATTGCGCTTACTCTTGGCTTGTCAAGAACCGGGGTTCCTACATAAAAGCCGTGCGCTGTTCCAATCGCTACTGCAAGAGAGGAAACTCCTGTGCGCTCTACGAATTCTTTCGCTTCCTGCGGATCTGTGTTCGTATCAACATCAGCCTCAAGGTCGTCTTCCTTTCCGCCAACTTTACCAAGTTCAGCTTCTACCGGAATACCAAATGCATTTGCTACATCTACAACCTTCTTCGTCACTGCGATATTATTTTCAAAATCTTCGTGGGAACCGTCGATCATAACAGATGTGTAACCAGCTTTCATTGCCTGAACTGCAAGTTCAAAGCTATTGCCATGATCCAGATGCAGACATACCGGGATCTTTGTTTTCGCAGCTTCTGCTTTCACGATTCCTGCAAATGTCTCCAATGTTCCGTACTTTACAGTAGAAGGTGTTGTCTGAAGCATCACCGGTGCGTTCAGCTCCTCCGCTGCAGCGATGACTGCTTTAACCATCTCCATATTCTCTACATTGAATGCGCCTACTGCGTATCCATCCTTCTTTGCGTCTAAAAGCATCTTTTCTGATGTAACTAATGGCATCGTATCGTCCTCCTTATTTTCAAAACCGAAACGTTTCGGTTTTGCTTATGTGTTTATTTTAGTACAGGATTTATTGCTTGTCAAGATAATGAAAACGAAAAGTATATTTTTATTAAAGCTGCAAATAATGTAACTGTTC
>ERZ779869.2275-NODE-2275-length-16104-cov-3.797184_pt1 | contig 16104 bp, 12 predicted proteins | sample MGYA00511557_ERZ779869 | MGnify/ENA primary metagenome ERZ779869 (study PRJEB29588, sample SAMEA2154620) | human gut metagenome | biome: human gut; feature: human-associated habitat; material: faeces | place: Denmark | collected 2008/2010 ...
GGCCATGCAGTATCCTTTAAAACATTCAGACTATAACTTTTTGAAATATGATTCCTTTTTATGTGCAACAAACATAATTAAGCGCCCTATATCATATATAACAGAAAGTCTTGAGTCCGGTAATACTAGATTTATAGGCAATATGAAAGAAGAGCATTTAAAGGAAGTTTTAGAAAAGGCAAGATTGTCAAGATTATTTAGTCAAAAAGACAAGGAACAATTCTTTTATGAGTAGAAATACACATTATAGTTTGTTTTAGGCTAATATGGGCGAAGGCGGTATAAAATCTGTCCTTCGCCTTTTTCATTCCTATAATTACTTTAGCTTCAAATTTTATGAAGCTATGGTAACAGACCAACTTATCAAAAAAACATTCATTCACAATGTTGTATCCGTCGGTTTTCAAAAGATACGGCAGATACAACAGGAAGTCATATCGGAGAATTTGAATGTCATATCTGGAAATTTGCTCAAATCTATTCAAAAATCTCCGGTGGAAATAGAAGGAACCGAACGTCAGGTATATTATATGAGCGTTCTTCCTTATATGCGTTTCCTTGATATTTATTTTCGGGAAAACATTATTCTTCGTAGAAATTTATCCATTTATAACCGCGTGGTTTGGGGAGTTATCTACGGTGAAGTACTTCCTAATCTTCGCTATGGCTTTACTCAAGACATACGTAAGTATATCACCCGGCAACTTCAAGAAGGATCAGATATTGATCAATTAGATTTTCAATCATATATATAGACTACTGAATTATGGCTAAGAAACTTAATGAAGACGAAATCAAGTGGATTTTATCTGTGGAATCATCAAAGGCACAGCAGGAAATTCGCAAACTCACTAAGGTTAATAGGGAGTTGAACAAAACAAACAAAGAACGTCGTGAATTAATGCGTAATTTGGAGGCTCAAGGAAAAAAAGAATCAGATGAGTATCAGCGTCTTGATGAAGAAATAAAAAAAAGCAATAAGACTATTTTAACAAATAACAAGCTGATTGGTGAATTGGAGAAGAAGCTGGATGTTACAGGGCTTACTATGGTACAACTCCGAAAAAAGGCCAAAGATCTTCGTCAGCAATTGGATAATACCGTAAAATCAACACATCCGGAAGAATACGCCGAACTTGAAGCGGAGCTTTCAAAAGTTAATAGCCGGATGGAGGAACTTAGGGGTACTGGGGAATATGCCCAGCAACAGCTGACTGCATTCGATAAAACAATGAATATGGCCAAAACGGCTGCTAAAGGTTTTATAGCCGTGCAACTTGTCAGATACTTGAAAGATGTCGGAATGAAATCCTATGAAACTCGTAAGGAATATGCCCGTTTTGAAGCGACTCTTCGTAATGCTACCGGCTCTTCAGAAGAAGCGGCAAAGGCAATGAAGATGTTGCAGCAGCTTGCTAAAGATACGCCGGCCAGTGTGTCAGAATGGACTGAATCATATATTAAATTAGTTAACCGTGGAATTAAACCGACTACCGATGAACTGACAGCAATGGGAGATATCGCAATGTCCCAAGGCAAGGATATAGACCAGTTTATTGAAGCATTGCTTGATGCCATGACGGGTGAGAATGAACGTTTGAAGGAGTTTGGTATCACTGCTTCGAAGAATGGAAAAACTACTGCATATACGTTCAGGGGTGTAACTACTGAGGTACAGAATACGGATATGGCAATTAAAAACTATATTCTGTCATTGGGTAAATTACAGGGAGTACAAGGTTCTATGGCTACCCAGATGAATGAACTGGCTGGTTTGGAATCAAATTTGGGGGACCAGATGGAATCTATCTATAATAAGATAGGAAAGAAACTTGAACCGGCTATCAAATCCTTCATGGGAACTTTAGGACGTTTTATGGGAACAATATCAAAATCCCTTGATTCTTCTGGCGAAAAATTTGATGACCAGTTGAATAAGGTTGTTTCCCTGCAAAATGGTCTGCTCCCTTTGCTGAACCGATATGATGAATTGAAAACTAAAACAAGCTTAAGCGCACAAGAACAAGATGAATTAAACCAATTGATATCCCGTATCGCTCAAATAGTACCAGGAGCTGTTACTGGCTTTGACAATTATGGAAGGGCTATATCTGTGAGTACTGATTATGCCCGTGAGTGGATAAAAACAGAAAAAGCCAGATTAGCCTATATCAATAAATCACAAATTGAAGAGCGCAAGAACGAAAAAAAGAACATTGAAGAAAGGATAAAGAGTCTGAAACGCCAAGAAAGTATAGGAAAAAGGCTTTATGGGGTTGATAAAGAAGGAAATGCAAAACATATTGCTGTTTATAGCGGGGGGATGGGATATGGACCTAATGCGGAACAAATAAACTCTAGAAAGATGACTGCGGATGAGCAGAACAAGTTCAAAGAGGAGATGAAGTCATTATATGAGGAGTTATCAGGAGTTGATGCGGAACTTTCTCGTTTGCAGGGAACTACTTTAGACGATATGATTAAAACTCAAACAGAGATGATTGAAAAACGTAAAAGTTTTAATGATATGAATAAAGAATCTCTTTCCGCTTGGATTGATGATGAAAAGAATGCAACAAGCGAGTATTTGAGCATGGCCAAGGAAATTTATAAAAACCGTTTTCCAGTAACTCCTATTGATCCTGATGCAGCGGAAGAAGAAGCTAAACGAAATGAAAAAATATTGAAGGAAGCATTACAGAAGCAGACAGAACTTTTTGAACAACAAAAAATAGAGTTAAAACAACGTTATTTGGCGCATAATGACGAACAACTACAGACTGAATCTCAATTTAACAAGGCCATGGAAGATTTGACCTTGCAGGATCTTAATGCCCGTCTTAAAATAATGGGGTTGGAGGTCTCACAACGCCAACAGATTGAACAGCAAATTTTGGATATTCGTATAAAGGCACTTGAGGATTTTCGTCAGAAAAAACTTGCGATTGAAACAGAAGAAGAGCAACAGCGTGTGTCACTCAATAAAAAATCCATGGATGAAAATAAAGAGTGGCTTGATAAGCAGTTGGCAGATAGGCAGCAACATCATAATGATCAGGTAAAAATAATTAGTGACTCTTTGAAACAGCAAGTGGATCAGTATAAGGAATATGGAAGCCAAATGGGGGAATCATTAGGTAAAGTTTTATCAGGTCAGGAAGACATGCTTTCCGCTTTTGGTAATACCATGATTGATATCCTTTTTGATGTCTTATCTCAAATTATAAATCAAAAAATTGCGGAAGCTACTGCTGTAGCCATTGCGGAACAGGCTAAAGCGGCAGCTATTAGTGCTGCCCAGCCGGATTCTGTTGCCACTTTTGGGGCGACCGCTGCTGCCCGAACCGCTATTATCAGTGGCTTGATCATGGCTGCTTTAACAGCTGCAAAAACAACATTAAAAGGTTTGCTTGCTAAAAAAGGCTCATCTACCACGTCGGGAACTACATCTCCGAATACATCATATACCCGTGTTCCCGGTAGACAGTCCGGAGGATATATAGATGTCACTCGTGCCCAAGACGGAAAAGAGTTTCAGGCTGTCTATGATCCTAAACGTCGTGGATTTATAGACAAGCCTACTGTCATAGTAGGAGAAGGTCCTGCCGGATCATCCAAGGAATGGGTAGCTAGCAATGAGGCGCTGAAGAATCCTACCATTGCACCCATATTGTCCATTCTTGATCAGGCACAACAGGCCGGAACTATTCGTACTTTGGACTTTAACAAATATCTTCAGGCAAGAACTGTAGGGAAACAAGATGGAGGACAGGTTTCACCAATAGGAAACACGCCTTCAATGGTATATGCTGATCCTGTTTTTATTCAATCTGTAAACAAATTGAATGATATTCTGTCCCGAATTGATAAAAACGGTGGAATACATGCATACACTATTTTATCTGAATTTGAAAAAAAACAAGAATTGAGGAATCGTTCTAGAAAAATTGGCTCAAAATGAAGATTATTAATACAAAATCGGGAAAAGCATATCAGCTTGTTCCTGAAACACAGCTTGAAATTGAAAAAACAAATCCTTTTTTTAACGATTATGGTGAGCAATCTCTGCCGGTAAGTTTGCCTGATAGTCCTTATAATCGTGATATTCTTAATTTCCCGAATGTTATACAAAGAAAGGAAAAAGTACAGTTGCTTGATGCCTCTATTCAGGACGGAGAATATTTTGTTCCATGTCGTCAGGCGATATTGAGTGTGTCCCCGTCTGAAAGCATTGAGACTTCATTTTATATAAATGAAGGAAGTTTTTATAGCAAATTGGAAAATACTTATATTACAGATGTGTTTGCAGATGAAACAGTTGATGGGATTAATACATTGGATCAGGCCATATCTTATTTAAAACAGCTGAACACATCCGGAGGAGATGAAATGTTCTCTATTTTTCGCGTTAAAATTAATGATGATGATAATGACAATCCACGATATTTGAATGGTAATGATGGAAGGTCCTCTTTATTTTATAATGAAAATGATACAACTGAATATATTGATGGAAAGACAATATCTGTTACTCGCGGATTTTATATGACACCGTTCATTAAGGCTAATTATGTCCTTAAACGTTTGTTCGCTCATTTTGGATATACTCTTCTTGATAATTTCTTTACGAAAACGTCTCCTTTCCCTGATATGGTTTTCATTAACAATGTTGCTGACGCAATTGTGACAGGAAAAATTCGTATTGATCAGCTGGTTCCCAAAGTAACTTGTAGTAAGATTCTGGATTTGTTTCGGCGTAAATTCTGTTGTGAGTTTATTACCGATGAAGTTAATCGAACTGTTGACGTTATAATGTTTAATGATTTAATGTCTGATAAGGCGGATGTGAATCTTTCGTCATCTTTGGTTGGGAAATTGAGAGTTGAATACCCGGATAAATATAAGCAGCTGATATTGGAGGCGAAAGATTCTGTTGATGGAACTATTGAAACTTTTGATTCCTTGGAACTTATTAAATCAAAATACCCAACTGCCATATTTAATGAACGGCAAGGATATTTTGTTCGCAACGGCTTTAAAATAAGTACTCGTTTGTCCAGTATGATAACACCTACCACTGAAATAGTGGCTGATTGTGGTCAGCGTTATTATGAAGGAGGTGAATTTGAGACATATAAAATCGAAGTTCCTGAATGTATACCTTCAGCTGGGATGTATATTGGTGAAGTGCAATATCTTAACTCTTCAATGAAAATCACCGGAACAGATACTGCTAATGAACCTTCAGAAACAGAAACAAATACGTCTTCTAATATGTATGTCATGCTTGCTTTTGCTCATAAAGAAGCGGATTGGAAGTTTACTGAAGGTTCTGTGAGTAATTATATATATAGAAGATCCGGACGTAATGAGATAAATTATAAGTTCTCAGACTTTGCTTTAGTGTATAATGGGCCTTATGGGATATTTGAAAAGTTTTATAAGGAATATGACAAATTGTTACGTAATTCCATGCATACTGTTAAGGCGGATTTGTTGCTTACCCAGCACCAGAAGATGACTCTCTCATCTTTTAAAAAACTTGTAATACATGGTGCGGAATTATTGCCTAATAAGATAAACTATAATCTTGGGCTTAGAAATGATCCGATAGAGTCTGAATTATACACTACCCAGTTATATGAGCCTGTATCTTTGCCGAAAAGTATTGAAGATATATTTCCTTCTATGGATACGGGTTATAAATGGGTGGGCAAAACCTCTTATAAACTAATATCAGAAGATGAATATAATTCATCCCCATTTAAGGATGCAGAGATTTCTCCATTTTTTCCACCTCCACCTACTGCTGATTTGGTAGGGAAGAAAATGTATGTGTGCTATACGGCTGGTATATATATATCACAGAATTGGGCTTTATATACATTTTGGTTAGAAGCCGTTCCTAATGCAGATAATTGATTGTCCTTTCTATAGATCGGACTAACTTTTATTTTTGTTTTCAAATATTAATTCAAGATTTAAATGACTGTATTAACTCAACCGGCATCATTCTCTTTATCAGGGAATATTGAAAAATTCAGGATAAGTACGACAGAAGAATTTTCTTTTATCCTAAAAAAAGGAACAGAGGAAATTTTGTCATCCGTTTATTCTCCTGGAAAGGACCATTTGGTTACTATAGATATCCGTGAAATTGTAGAGTCTAAATTATCTTTTCTTTTGAAGGACCAAAGTGAACCTTATGTCCAGGCATCTATATTTGCAGACTTTACAGCTGTGATTGATGAAAAAGAGATATCGTTCCGTGTGCTTCGGGGCGGTGTTGACCGATTGGCTACATCCGCTGAAAATTTTGTTACATCTAATTTCCTCACTTGGCAGCCACAGATAAAGCCTGTCACTTATTATACTCCTGAATTCTTGACTTATTATGCAACGGTTGACGGTAATGTATGTGTTAAAGCCTATTTTTCCCAAGAAGACGGAGAAGTCACTTCGGAAATTAAAACTGTTTATTCTGTTTTGGCAGGCAATGCTTATTCTATTCCTGTACAATATGCGGTTATCATGGCTCTGTTTGGATCACGGTATCCTTCTTTCTATGATGTTTGGGTAGAGAATTCATCCGGAGACAGACTTACTTATATACAGAGATATGTAGCGGATGGAATAAAGTCTGAGCAGGAACAATGGGTACTTTTTGAAAACTCGTTGGGCGGAATAGATACCTTTCGTGCTTATGGTCAGTCTGATTTTACAGGAGAACATACCCATAATATAGCGGAAATAGATGAAGAATTCAGTGAATATCGTATAGATACGACCCGTTCTTTTCAAAAATCTACAGGATATTTGGATAAAAATAAGCGAAAGTGGTTACTTGATTTTTTCCCTTCTAAAGTCAAATACATATATTTGGGGAATTATCTCCGTCCTATTGTTGTGACGGAAGACAATACATCCTACACAGACAAGGAACTTCCTTCGTCTTATACGTTCACATACAAATATGCTGATGCTCGTCCATATCTGAATCTGTTGCGAACTGACCAGCTTCCCGATGAGTTAGATATAGATATTCCGGATCTTGGTTCTTTTTCCATACCCCCTCGGATTGTTGAGTTTCCTTCGCAGCCTTTGTCCGAGGGGGTGCTGATACCGGTTCAGAATCCTTATTCTGAAAATTGGGCTACAACAACGGCTGGAGCCATTTTTGCGTACATTCTCAATAATATATCCGAAAACTACGATGGTCAGGGAGGCATTGGGCATATTCATCCAAATCTTGAACTGATTAATGCTATATCTTATTTGGATGGATATCTTTTAATTAACGGTAAAAAAATAAAAGCGGGATGGGCTGATCAACTTTCGCCGGATAGCCCTATATATAAAATGTTTATTCGTAAGGACAAGGAGGATTCTACAAATTTTCTTTTATCATTATTGGGCGGAACTGTCATTAAGAAATATGCCAAGTTCGGAGAGTTTATTACTGGCGTAGACGGCGGTTATGTCAATGAGAAAGGCGATGCGGAGCTTAACTCTTTGAACCTTCGCGATCATTTGTCCGTTCCGGAAGTACGTTTCAACCGCATGACCTATTTCGAAGGATACGATGTCATATCTCCAGGAGGAGGTTTTCTTATAAGGGATGTCGTAGATAATGGGGATGGTACCTATACCATCGCTCCCGAATACGAGGATGAGGAGCCATGCGGAATCTTTCTTGACGATATTTATACGGGATATTGGTATAATTTCAATGGTTCCACCTCCGATATCAAGGGTTTCGGGAAAGTGCAGTTCCGTGTTACATCCGTGGATTATGATGCCAAGACGGCGGTATTAATCCCAAAGCCGGAAAGCGGTGCTGTTCCCAGCAAAAACCTGAGATTGGGACAGACGGGCAACTTCACCAACAAGGAGCGTCAGATTTATATTATCATAGATACCCGTGACGGCAATTGCTGCATTACTTTCTTCGAAGATGCCAATACCTGGGATCCGGAACCGGCACAGGTAAAGAGTTGGTTCGGTAAGAAAAAGGGCATGACTGTAGCCGGTATTAATGCGGACAATTACTCAGCCGTTCTTCAGAACATCATCATGACCGGGCTTATCTTTCAAGTTGACGAGATCACCGGACAGACAGTTCGTGTACCTTTGGACAAAGGTGAATGGGTTGCAGGTAAGTACGCCTACTATGACCGGGTGTCACATAACGGGGCTTTGTGGTTGTGTGTTGATGATAACGGAACGACAACAGAACCGTCAGAAGGTAATCCGGCGTGGTTGAAACAAGTGGCGGAAGGAGCGGACGGAGCGACAGGTCCGCAAGGTGTTCCCGGAACGCCGGGAAAGGACGGTGTTACTTACTATACATGGATAAGATACGCCGACAACGCACAGGGCGGAGGTATCAGCAATAATCCTACAGGGAAAGCGTATATCGGATTCGCCTACAACAAGACGAGTGCGGTGGAGAGCAACACCCCTTCTGACTACACATGGAGTGAGATAAAGGGTGAGCAGGGTGTTCCCGGTGCACCCGGAGCTGACGGAAAAACTTATTACACATGGATAGCTTATTCGGATAACGCGGACGGTACGGGTATGTACCAGCAGCCGAACGACAACACCAAGTATATAGGCATAGCAGTCAATAAGGAGACCGTCACGGAGAGCAGCAACCCTTCCGACTACACATGGTCGCTGTTCAAAGGTAAGGACGGTGCTGACGGTTTGTCTGTAATAGGTGGCGGTCATTGGGAATCCTCCAAAACCCCGTACAAAGCCAACACAATGGTCACTCTTGCCAATTGTGTCTTTATATCCAAGGTGGAAACCTCCAATCCTCCCATCAGAATATTGCGTATCAAAGGTGGCAATTTCTTAAGAAAGAAGGACGGTGGTTATTATCTTGCCGGGAAACCTGCCGACTGGGAGGTTAACGAAGACTGGGATATGCTGCTTGACGGGCGTGAACTGAAAGGTGAGAGTATCACTTTCCTTGGTGAATTTGCCACGGCTCCTGCCAATCCGAAAAACGGTGATTCATACCGTAACACGACTGACCGTGCTACCTACATCTATCAGGACGGAAGATGGCAGCTTATGATATCGGACGGAAAAGACGGTAAGGGCTATGAGTATATATATACAAGAGGCAATATCATAGATAACACCCCTGAAAAGCCGGACAGTCAGCAGAAAGATGGTTATGTTCCGGAAGGCTGGACGGATAATTATCTTGGTACGGACGCAGACCATCAGGTTGAATGGGGTTGTACACGTTTTAAGGAAAATGGCGTATGGTCTGAGTTCAGTGATCCGGCTGTGGTGCATCGCTGGAGTAAGGACGGGGAGAATGCCATCATGGCGGACTTCGATAACGAGATGGTCAATGCAGCCCTTACTTCAGATGGAAAGGTCGTATCCTCACAGACTTGGAATACAACTGTCAGTATGTGGTATGGAACGGAAAAGCTCACCCTTGACAGCATCACCTGTACACCTGACACAAATCTTCTGTGTGCGACAGACAAGAATACGGGAGTGGTGACAATATCGGTATCTGCCGGAGCTACTCTTGCTGCGACAAACACGGTGAAGATCACAATCAGGGCTACAAAGAACGGGCAGCAGTATTCCCGTGATCTGTCATTCACTGTAGCCGGGGTCCGTGGAGGTGCGGACGGTTCAGATGCCGTGCTATACAGTATAATCGTTTCTGCCACTTCTGTAAGCAAGGACAAGAATGGGAACTACAGCGTGTCTTCCGTATCATGTTACAGGCAAAAGTCAGTGGGAGGCGTGATATCCACCACAACGGACGGTACATTGAAATACAGCATAGACGGTGGAACAGAAACTACCATAAACAACAATACAGCCATATCAAGCGGAAACTTTACGAAGATATTGAAGTTTATCTTTTACGTGAATGACCAGATAGTGGATGTTGAAACCGTTCCCATGCTTTCTGACGGAAAGGATGGTGCTGACGGTGAGAGCATCACAGCCGCAGGTCATTGGGAATCCGCCAATACTCCGTATGCCAAGAACAGTACAGTATCGTTTGCCGGAGGATCTTACTTAAGCAAGGTTGAAACCTCCAACCCTCCGATTAAAATCGCCAAGTTCAGAAACGGCAGACTCCGCAGGAAAAGAGACGGCGGATACATCCTCGCCGGCAGATCTGCGAACCGGACGGTACATGCGGACTGGCAGGAGATGGTTGCTCCCGTCGGACCGTCGGCATCCTACTGGCTGGGCAGGAAATGACTTCCGGTGTCGAACCATCCGCTTCGTATTGGCTTGACAGCCCGGTAAGCACAATAAACTTTACCAGTACGGGCACACCGTCACCGTCAGCGTTTGTCGTTACCATGAAACAGAATGTAGGCGGTAATGTGAGCGATACGAACAGGTTCTATCTTGCTGCACGCAAATATAACGGAAGCTGGCTGGCTCACGTAGGTGCTACCCTAAGCAATCAGATATCCGTACCTGCGACAGCCGGATACACCCAGTTTGCCGTCCGGGCTTATAAATCCGCATCGGACGCGAACGCATGGAATAATAATTTTGTCGCTGAAAAAGGGGTGGGTGTAGCTAATGATGGTGCCATAGGAGCAACCGGAGCAACAGGGGCGTTTCCCCGTGACAGAGGTGTATTCACATCAGGACAGACTTATGTCTGGAATGCGGATTACCGGGATAAGGTCATATATCTGATAGGGGGAGTTTATTATAATTTCCTTGTAAAGAATTACGGCGCTTCCGTTACCGCTGCACCCACATCAGCCAACGGGGATTCGAACTGGGAAGCTATGCAGAAGTTTGTGAATATCGCTACTGACACTCTGTTTGCCGATGGTGCGAATGTAGCCGGCTTCATGTTCAAAGACAAGGTTCTCAAGTCTTTTAACGACAAAGGTGAAACTCTTCTTATCAACGGTGAAACCGGGTTTTTCAAATGTAAGAATGCAGAGATTACAGGAACAATCACGGCGGATAAAGGACGTATCGGCCCGTTCTCCATCATTTCGGGGGTATTGTCCTCAAAGATCCTTTATAAGGATACAACAGATACTTATGTTGGTTTCAACCTGTCTGCCGGACAAATTGAGTTTTATAACGAAAGGACATTTGCAAACGTAAGAATCGGGGGAAACACGTTCTTTACCACAATCGAAGGGATTAAGTATGATGCTGGAATTGACATACAGAGTCCAAATGCCATGATCGGAATGCACATCAAGACTCTGAGCATTCCTCTATTCGTGGAGGGGGGTAATATTTTCCTTCATCCGAACAATGACAGCTATGTTTCTCTTCGTGGCATAGTTGGCAACTGGAGGAATATCTCTGTCAAAGCTTCATTGAACAACAACGATGATAATGTGATGTTTATTAATACGGGTAATATAGAAGTGACACTTCCTCCGGATGTTCCGGGACATACTATATACTTCAAACGTATGAGCGGCGGAGTAAGATTGACAGGAGGACGGATCCTGCCTGCTCCCGGAGGACAGGAGGTGTCTTATATTGATTTGGATTTTGCATCCGGCTTCATTAAGTGTATGGGTAATTATTGGGTTATGTTTTATTGCGGATAATTTAAATATAAAGTATGAGAATAAATTTTGCACAATTTCCTATTTACGACGGGATTAAGAAAGAAAAACTGATAGCCAACAACATCACTGAGGCCTACGGTGACTGGATATACAAGAACGTAGCGGGTTTGAAGGCGCATCTCCTTGCGGAGAAAATCTTCAAGTCGACTGTAGATGGTGTGGAACTTGACGAAGAGGAGGTGGATATCATAAGACGTTCTACCCCTATGTTGTCCGGCTTGCTGGCCGATTCGTTGAATGATTATCTGGATAAAAAAAAGAAGGAGGAACAACATGAAGATTGAGAATTTGGAACGCGCCAGCCGAATCAATGACGAACTGGCGAAACTGAAGCTGGCGAAAAATACATTGAATAACGGAGGCTATGTCCGTATCTACAGTAGCGCCCGGTCAAGTGCCGGATGTGTGGAACTGGATATAGCGAACTTCAATGACGAGGTGAATACGTGTATAGACAACCATATTGCTGAACTTGAATCAGAAATAGAAACGCTATGAAAGAATTATGGCAATTAATCAAGATGCTGTTCTCAAGCAAGCCGGGTGATTTTGATACTCCTGAGCTGCTTCCCATGAAGCATTATCCTTTCAAGGGATACCGTTTCATGATGTGGTGCGGACGGATGATATACCGTGCTGAGAACAAGGAGGACATAGATAGGTATATGCAGACCTATGCGGGTAAGGAAAGCCTGACGCACGAAACCATACACCTGCGTCAGGCACAGGTTATCGGCTCATGGGTAAAATACTACTGGCGGTATTTTGTCGAGTGGGTTAAGGGAAACCCTATCTGCCATCCTGCGAGTTCGGCATATTATACCATCTCATACGAAATGGAAGCGTATGCCAACGAGGGCAATTTGGATTATCCCGTGAACTATGACGGAAGCAACCTTTCCCGGTACAAGATAAAAAGTGGCAGGAAGAAGCTGTACAAATCGGTTGGCGGCACTTCTAAAGCGTGGAAAACTTATATAAGAACTTTATAAAATTGATATTATGAGTGATTTGAATTTAGAAAATATAGTTGGCTTTAAGGCTGTGGATAAAGACGGCAACGAACAAAATGTGACAGTAGATGAAATGGTGGATATGGTTTCCACAAGAATAGTTATGGCTTTGTCTGAAACTTCAACATTTGCCGCCGCTGCCGCAACAGGGAATGACGTGTATGAGAATGAACTTCCGACAGTGACGGATGCCGCAAATGTAAGAGTTTTACAAAGTAGCGGGGATGCGGCAAAAATGACGATGCAGTCGCTTGCATCAAAACTGGGAGAACTGATTGGAATAAATGAAACTTGGTTCAGGAATCGAGGTAACATTAGAGGTGAAATTAATTTGGATGATTTTAAAAATGCAGGTGCCTATTCATTGTTCGATGTTGAAGGGAACAATGTTCCTACATCTTGGGCGCAACTGCTTATATTTTCATCTGGGTATTATATTGTTCAAATTATCGTTGATATAAGTAGTCGTAAATTATTTATCAGACGATATGATATAGAAAATGATCGCTGGCAAGAATGGGGTAATATAATTATGACATAATTTTTATCACAATTCCGACCTGGGAGGACTGTTGGGGATAAATGATACGTGGTTAAGGTTCAGAGATGAGAAAGAAATAGAATCTCAAGACGAATTAGATTCTATGCAATATAGCGGAATATACTTACTATCACAAAATTCAAAATTAGAATATGTCCGTAATTGTGTATTAGTTGTAATCGGCAAACCTAATATCTGTTGTGTTCAGAACCTATATAATTATAGCGGAGATATCTATAAATATCGAGTGAAGTGGTTTAGTAATTGGAATTATTGGAAAACCGTATCTTTGGTATAAAAAACGGGTGGTCCGGTACAAGCCGGTGCCACCCGATCCTGATATGCACAACGCCATGTGCGGTGCAAAGGTAATCCATGTTTCTAAGAAGCCAATACAAAATGCCTAAAATCTCCCCATTTCCCATCATAATTACGGCGGAAACCAACAACATCCTCACCTAGACGGAATGTCATTTGAATGACATATCCTTGTCCATCGTTAAAAACTATCATTATGGAATAATTTGAAACAACACTAATTCCGTCTCGTCCGAATACATGATACATTCCGCTTGCAGTTGCACTATTTACCTCTTCGTCTGTACTTAATATACCTTTGGGCATAAACGGGAACAGCTTCAAACTGTTCATTAGTCCTCCCAGAAGGAAGAAAAAGCATACAAACTATTGTATAATATGTGATTAATTTATAAATTTAAACAAAAAAATAGCTGTCATGAGTTATTGGATTAAAAATTTGGAATATGCTTTTGCGTCATTAGTAGATCAAGTTAAAAAAAGTGTTAGCCCTATATCTTTTTTTGACTTTTCTGACTATGTAATTGAAAACTCAGATAGATCACAGAGTACAAAAGAAAATATGAGAGGAACTTTGAAAAAGCTGAAAAAGTACAGGAAAGAATTATATTTTCGTGATATTAACTTTGCTTTTCTGCGATCATTTGAACAGCGTTTAAGAGATGAGGGATTAAAGGTAAACACTATAGGAAAACATCTACGAATAACGCGGACTTTGGTAAATGAGGCTATAAATGAGGGACACATGCAATTAAATGACTACCCTTTTCGAAAATTCAAGATAAAGAAAGAAACAAAGGAACATATCTTTCTTACCCCTGAAGAATTCCATCGTATGGAAAGTTTACAGTTATCATCTAAGCAGAAAAGGCTCGAAAAGATTTTGGATGCCTTTTTATTTTGTTGCTACACTGGATTACGGTTCTCGGATTTTGTAAATTTAAAGACAGATGAATTGATGACTCAGGATGGTAAAACTTGGATATCTAAGTATATGTTAAAGACATCGCTAAAGGTAAACATACCTGTTTTTCTACTTTTTAATGGCAAAGCACTGAAGCTTATACAGCGATATGGGAGCGTTGAGAACATGACAACTATTGGTTGTAACGCCGATGTAAATAGGAAGGTTAGACAGTTGGCCTCCATGGCAGGGATAAAAAAGAATATCACATTTCACACAAGTCGTCATACATGTGCTACTATGTTGATTTACAAAAGAGTACCTATTACGACTGTGCAGAAAATATTAGGTCATACATCGGTTAGGACAACACAAATATATTCAGAAATTATTCCGGAAACAATGATAAGGGATTTGGAGGATGCTAATATGCAGTCTTGTTAAATATTATATTTTTGATTTTTTTCCGCTATTTATTATGTTTTTTAGTCTAATATTTATATTTTTGTCACGCCAAATAAATTATTCACTTTTTTAGACAGGATAAATATATACCTAAATGTGTGTATATATCTTGATTAACATATTATTATAGCAGCTGCTTTTTCCGTTTTAATATTATCCTAGTGAAAGTGAAATAGTATTAATTTGTTTGGCGACACGGAATTGGTGGCTGCTTTTATTTTTAACGCCAAACAATTAATACATTATGCTAAGAAATGAAAATTCAAAAGTCACTTTCCTAGGAAGAAAAGTTTTTCATCTATTAAATAATAGATGGAATTTGGAAAAAAAATCTCTTAGAATTTGTGGATTAAAAAATAATCCCCATCTTTGCAGTGCATTCCATTTTGAACAGGCGGACAGTACCGCCAACATAGCCGTTGGCATTTTTTATGCCCATGGTTTATCATATAGTTCCGTCCCGTGTGGAGCGTTAATGCGCCCACTGCCTGTTCAAGGTGGAATGCAACGGGGAGCGGAACTTTTTTTGTTCCCTTCCCGTAATAATCAACATATTGTTTCATTTTAAATGCATTCCAAAATGAAAAATCAAACAGTTACTTTGCCTGTATCAGAGGCAAAGAAATCCGCACTTGTTGCATGGTGCGAAAAGGAGAACCAACTGTTCTCATGTGTTCTTGAATCTGTAGTTACTAACCGTCAGGTATGCCTTATGGCTCATGCTTCTCTTGCCTTCATGGCACTGGCAGGTTCCACCTTTACTTCACCCGTTTCGGCATTACTTTGCCTTGCATGGTTTGTTGTATCATTACATCTTTGTAAGAAAGGAGGTTTGCGATGAAGACTGACATATTAAAATTGGCTGAAGAAACATCTGACATGCCTGAAGATAATTTTTTCACGATTGAAGGTATTAAGCTGACCGATGAAGCAGTGGATCTCCTCTATGATTTGCAGGACGATGAAAACAGCAACATAGAAAACCTTCTCAATGGTATATATGAAGTTGAGGAAATTGTTCTCAATCCTGAAGCTAATGTTTCTTATGGTGAGCGCCTGGTCATGATGCAGACTCTCCGAGATATCCGCCATTTGCTGGATCTGCTTAAAGTCCGTTCCGCACCCGGTCATTGATTGCATTCGCATGACTTCAGACATGCGGCAGATCATTTATCTTAATACAATAGGGAATATGGTAAAAAATAATAATACCGTATTCCCTGTTCTTTTATAATAAAAATCCCCCGGACC